>WOYI010496467.1_pt2 | contig 31787 bp, 19 predicted proteins | sample 6423411 | NCBI WGS metagenome assembly WOYI01 (sample SAMN13441803, study PRJNA592873) | oil field metagenome | biome: oil field; feature: oil-well bore; material: oil-contaminated soil; isolation source: oil-contaminated soil from oil-well borehole | place: Germany: Wietze | collected 2016-10-18 ...
AATTATAACAAACTTTTCAGCGAAGACTTCAGGTTTGATGCCATGGTAGGTTATTCTTACCAGGTGAACAAGCGCTGGGGAAAAGGTATTTCAGGACAGGATTTCACCTACGACGAAGTAGATTATCTCAATCAACTCCAGGCTATTTCTCAGGATACCAGGAATATTTATTCTTACTATGATCCTGAAAGCGAACTGCAATCATTCTTTGGAAGAGTAAATTTCAGTTTGTACGACAAATTCCTTGTAACCGCTACCATGCGTGCTGACGGTTCAAGTAAATTTGGTAGCAATAACAATTATGGTTATTTCCCATCGGCAGCAGTTGCCTACCGTATATCGGAAGAAGCATTTATGCCTGATGTAATCGATGACCTGAAAATCCGTCTGGGTTGGGGACAAACCGGTAACCAGGAATTCCCTGCGGGTGCTTCTCAGGCTCAGTACAGTATCACTCGCGATGGGTTAACCCGTTCGCAGTTTGATAACCCTGATTTGAAATGGGAAACCTCAACTACTTTCAACGTAGGTCTTGACTTCACTATTCTTGATTCAAGATTATCAGGTACCCTTGAATACTTCAATAAGAAAACGAAAGATCTTTTATTCTATGCCGAAGCCGCTTATCCAAGCCCATCATCGGGTAAGGTTTGGACCAACCTTGATGCCGAGGTATTAAATACAGGTGTTGAATTATCGTTGAACGGACGTATCGTTGATACCAAAGATTTTACATTCGATTTGAGTGCAAACATCAGTTTCCTGAAAAACGAACTTCAAAACTTTGCACGTATTGTTGAAACAGGTGCTTTACACGGACAAGGTGTGTCGGGTGTAACCAGCCAACGTTTTGTTGAAGGTCAACCTTTGAACGTTTTCTACCTTTTGGTATTTGAAGGACTGGATGGTGAAGGGAAAAGTGTTTACCAGGAAGGTAAACAATATGTAGGTGATCCAAACCCAAATCAGATTTTGGGTATCTCAGCCAGCCTCCGTTACAAGAACTGGGATATGGTTGCCAACTTTAACGGTGCATTCGGACACCAGGTATATAACAACACTGCTACTTCTATATTGGTTGCCAGTAACCCAACCAAAGGACGCAACAGTTCTCCTTTATATATGTTGCCAGGTGAAAGTCCGGATAATCCATTATCAGGATCAACCCGTTATCTTGAAAATGGTGACTTCCTGCGTTTGAATAACCTGACCTTTGGTTATACTTTCAAAAAAGCGCCTTGGTTCTTCGATAATGCCCGCCTCTCTGTAACCGGTCAGAATTTGTTCCTGATTACAGACTATACCGGATTTGACCCTGAAGTAAATACAAACAAGGCAGTTGATGGTGTTCCTTCATTTGGCATCGACTATGTCCCTTATCCAAATTCAAGGACCTTTACTTTTGGCCTGAACGTATCATTCTAATTAATAAAGAACTAGATTATTATGAAAAATATTTTGAAATTTTTAGCTGTATTTATTGCGATTACTGGGATGGGTATCAGTTGTACCAACCTTGACGAAACCCTTGAAGATCGCTTGACTAAAGATCAGGTAACAGCCGCTAATGTTTCTGATTTATTAGCAGAACTATACAATACGCTTGGTAGTGTCGGAGACAATATTACATTTGAACATACATCAGATGATATTATTCAACCTACCAGGGGTGGTGACTGGGATGACAACGGTGCGTGGCGTGCTTTACACCAACATAAGTGGGATCCTGAACATTCAACCATCATGGGTGCATACCAAATGTACACTGCTGGCTTATTTGCAGCTATCGACCTGCTTCAGTACGAAACTACTCCTCAACAGGAAGCAGAAGCGCGTTTTATCCGTGCGATGTATATATTTTACATAGTTGACGGATGGGGACAGGTGCCAATGCGTGATCCGGGATCTGCATTGTCTGAATATCCTTATGTAATGAATAGCTCAGAAGCAATTAGTTATGTCATCAGCGAACTGGAAGCAATCGTAAATAATTTACCTACCAACGAAGATTCGTGGGTTGTTTCTCAAGCTGCCGCACATGCTTTACTTGCAAAAGCTTACTTAAACAAGGATGTTTATGATAGCGATCGCCAGTCATTTTCATTCAGTGCTGATAACATGACTAAGGTAATCAGTAATTGCGATGCCATCATTAGTTCTGGTAATTACTCCCTTGAAAGTGATTACTTTAAGATGTTTGCTTCTGACAATGAAAATTCAAGTGAGTTTATTTTATGTGTACATAATGTGAGAGGTATTCGGTCGAATGGTGTAAGTGGCCGTTATTATGCTACATTACACTACAACCAGAAACCAAGCGGGTGGAATGGTTTTACCACTTTGGCTGATTTTTATGATTCGTTTGAAGATGGAGATGTACGGAAACACGGTGAAGTTCCTGCAGTTAAAGCTGCGTCAGGCCTTGACGCCGGTCTGCTTTACGGACAGCAATACGATGAAACCGGAACTGCATTAAAAGACAGGGCAGGTAATCCATTGTTTTTTACCAAAGAAAGCCCAATTATTTCAGGTGGTGCTACATTGGAAACCAGTGGCATCCGTATCATGAAATATACACCTGATTACGAAAACGTAGATTCTCCGGATAACGACGTGGCATTATTACGTTATGCTGATGTCTTGTTGATGAAAGCTGAAGCATTAATGAGAAACGGTGACAATGCCGCTGCTTTGGCCATCGTTAATCAATTGCGTTCTGTTCGTAATGCATCTCAACTTGCAGCTATTAACGAGGATGTTATGCTTGCTGAAAGAGGTCGTGAATTATGGAACGAGAACTGGAGAAGAAACGACTTGGTTCGTTTTGGAAAATATTTGGATGCTTGGGCAGAAAAACCAGCTTCTGATCCAAAATACTTATTATTCCCATTCTCTTCCGGCCAGTTAGCATCAAATCCTAACTTGCAACAGAACCCTGGTTATTAAAAACCATAGATAAGCCGATTCGCATTTTAAATGTAGTTTAGTTTAAGAATTGGATAAGCCAGTGAGTATTGACTCACTGGCTTTTTATTAAACGGCTGAATGCAGAGAGAACTTATTGTATTGAGTAAGTTTTGTGTGTTCAAAAACGAAATAAAAATTTTAGATTTGCCTGTATTGTTTTTGACATTACGATGAGGAGCAACCTGGTTGATCGACGTTGAAAGATTTTAGAGTAACCCAGAAATGTTCAGAAAAAACTAAAGAACCCGGAAAAGTAATTTTTAATGCGCAGAAAATTTATTTTTATAGTCATCACACTCAGCCTACTGTTTTCATGCAAAAACAAAAACGAAAACACAGATTCCGGCGATACCTTATTTCAGTTGGTTCCTGCTCAAAAAAGCGGAGTCGACTTCGTAAACAAAATTGTTAACGAGAAGGAGTTCAATATTTTTACTTACCGAAACTTTTATAACGGAGGTGCAGTGGGAATTGCCGACATTAATAACGATGGTCTGGCCGATATTTACATGACATCGAACCTGGGCAAAAACAAACTGTACCTGAACCAGGGAAATTTCACTTTTAAAGATATTAGTGAAACAGCAGGAGTTGGAGGCGAACGTGCCTGGTCGACAGGAATTGCAATGGTCGATATCAATGCTGACGGACTGATGGATATTTATGTTTGCAATGCTGGAAACATTAAGGATGACGATCATAAAAACGAACTTTTTATCAATAACGGCGATCTTACTTTTACCGAAAAAGCAGCGGAATATGGTTTGGACGACAGTGGCCTTACCACGCATGCAGCTTTTTTTGATTACGACGGCGATGGCGACCTCGATGTGTATATCCTGAACAACAGTTTTATCCCGGCAAATAGTTTGGGCTATTCAAATCAGCGCATGGTAAGAAGCGAAGACTGGAGCCTGCCAAAAGTATTTAAAGGTGGCGGAGATAAACTTATGCGAAACGACAATGGAAAATTTGTGGATGTAAGTGAAGAAGCCGGAATTTTTGGAAGTTTGATCGCATTTGGAATGGGAGTTACAGTTGGTGATGTAAACCAGGACATGTTACCCGATATTTATATTTCGAACGATTTTTACGAATGCGACTATCTGTATATTAACCAGGGTGACGGAACTTTTAAGGAAAGTTTAAGAGATTATATTCAGCATTTAAGCATGTCGTCGATGGGGGCCGACTTAGCCGATATAAACAACGACGGTTATGCTGAAATTTTTGTCACCGACATGCTTCCTGAAGGCGACGAACGTTTGAAAAATACCAGCGAGTTTGAAGACCACGATCTTGTTAAACTTAAACAAGAACTCGATTTTTATAACCAATACATACAAAATGCGTTGCACCTGAATAACCGAAATGAAACGTTTTCAGAAATAGCTTATATCAGCGGAGTCGCTCAAACCGACTGGAGTTGGGGCGCCTTGTTACTCGATATGGATAATGACGGCTACCGTGATGTATATGTTTCGAACGGGATTTACCACGACCTGACCGACATGGATTTTTTGGACTTTTTTGCCAACGATTTTGTTCAGGAAATGACAATGACAGGTGAAAAAGCAGAAGTCGAAAATATTATTAACCGGATGCCGAGCAATCCAATTCCAAATTATGCCTTGCGAAATAATGGCAACCTCACTTTTAGCAACATGGCTGCTGATTGGGGACTCGGTGTTCCAAGCTTTTCAAACGGTTCGGCATATGGCGATCTGGATAACGATGGCGATCTGGATTTGGTTATAAGCAATGTAAACCAACCTTGTTTCTTATTTAAAAATACCACTTCGGATAAATGGCTCAACAATTATATCGCGGTCGATTTAAAAGGTGACAAGAAAAATACATTCGGAATTGGTGCGGCAGTGTACGTTTATTATAACAACGGAATATTGAAACAGGAAGAATTTCCTACCCGGGGGTTTCAGTCGTCGGTTGATTATCGGCTGCATTTTGGCCTGGCTAAACAACAGCAAGCCGACTCGGTAGTGGTTTACTGGCCCAACGGTAAAAAACAAACACTGGCAAATGTAGCCGCCAACACAACGCTGAAATTTGATATTCAGAATGCGACAGATTCGTATGTAAGCGCTCCCAAAATCGAAATCGGGAATGATTATTTTGAAGAAGTAAAAGTGCCATTCGAAAGGAATATTGAAAATCTTTACGTCGACTTTGATTACGAAGGGCTGGTTCCACGGATGTCGTCAAAAGAGGGGCCAACTGTTTCGGTTGGTGATGTAAATGGCGATGGGTTGGATGATGTATTTATAGGAGGAGCGGGCGATCAGGAACCCCAGCTTTGGGCGCAAACAGCAAATGGAAATTTCAGAGCATTGAAAAACAGCGATTTAGCATCCGATAAAGCCTATGAAGACACGGCATCCTTGCTTTTTGATGCCGATGGCGACAGTGATCTTGACTTATATGTGGGATCGGGGGGAAACGATAAATCGTCGACCAGTGATCTGCTTAACGATCGACTTTACCTGAACGACGGAAAAGGAAATTTCAGAAAGTCTGCCTCGGCTTTGCCGGATACGCGTTACAACACTTCGGTTATCGCAGCCAATGATTTTGATAACGATGGCGACCTCGATCTTTTTGTTGGAAATGTAGGGGTTTCAAAAGTTTACGGGATCAATCCAAAACAATATTTGCTTGAGAACGATGGCAAAGCAGGTTTTACCGATATTACCGAAGCCAAAGCATTCAAACTGATGGATGCCGGAATGGTGACAGATGCGGTTTGGTACGACATAAATAACGACGAAAGCAAAGAACTGGTGGTAGTTGGGCAGTGGATGGCTCCAAAAGTGTATTCATCGAACGGACGACGCTTAAGCGAGTTGTCGACGAGTTTGGATTCGCTGACTGGATGGTGGAACGCACTTTATGTTGGTGATTTGGATTCCGATGGTGATGCTGACCTTGTGCTTGGAAACCGCGGCGATAACATGTATTACAAGGCCAGCGAGAATGCTCCGGCAAAAATGTTTATCAATGATTTCGACAACAACGGAACCGTGGAGCAAATCCTGACACGGGTGGTGGATGGAAAAGATAAGCCCATTCCACTAAAAAGAGAACTGACCACTCAAATTGTATCGCTGAAAAAAACAAATCTGACCTATTCGGAATATGCAAAAAAATCGATCGATGAGATTTTGCCACCCGAAATTTTGAAAAATTCACTCGTTAAAGAAACCCGCATTTTTGAAAGTGTAGTGGCTTACCAGGAAGGCGACCTGAGATTCAGGGTCGAACCACTTCCGCAAGAAGTACAATTTTCTAGTGTAAACCGGATTGTAGTCGACGACGTAAATGGCGACTCGTATCCCGATCTTTTGCTCGGAGGAAATGATTTTAATTACAAACCACAGTTTGGACGGCTCGACGCAGGTTTTTTCCACTTGGTCGCGGGAAGTAAAAATGGTTTTCTAACCACCATGCATTCAGGAATTGATGGCACCGGAATGGTGAGAAGCCTCCGCGAAATAAACATCCAAAATCAAAAGCACCTTTTAATAGGCATAAACGATGAGAAAGCAAAAGTATATAAATTTAAGTAGAAGCCTGCTTGTCGCTTTTCTGGCAACTCTCATCTTTAGCTGCCAGTCGGGTAAGAAGCAATTCAGCCTGCTCACTTCAAAAGATACGGGCATTGATTTCGAAAACAAGGTGCACGACAGCAAACAATCCAGCATTCTCGATTACCTGAATTATTATAACGGCGGCGGCGTAGCGGTTGGCGATGTAAACAACGATTCGCTACCCGATATTTTCTTTGTGGGCAACCTTGTGAAGAACGCGCTTTACCTGAACAAAGGAAATTTCAAATTTGAAGATATTACTGCGCAGGCCGGGGTAGCCGGCAACTCAGACTGGAATACAGGTGCTGTTATGGTCGATATCAACGGCGATGGCTGGCTCGATATTTATGTGTTGGCTGTTGTTGGGATTTCAGGTTTCGAAGGTCATAACGAACTGTATATCAATCAGGGTGACGGGACCTTTAAAGAACAGGCCGGGAAATATGGCCTCGATTTTGACAGCTATTCATCTACTGCCGCATTTTTCGATTACGACAAAGATGGCGACCTCGATATGTACCTGCTCAACCAGGCAGTCCACACGTCAAAATCATATGGCCCGTCGTCGTTACGGCTGAACCGGAAATACGAATCGGGGGATAAACTGATGAGAAACGACAACGGACATTTTACCGATGTGAGTGAGGCAGCCGGAATTTATGGTGGAATTATTGGTTATGGTCTGGGGTTGGGAGTGGCCGATTTTAATAACGATGGCTGGGATGATATTTATGTGAGCAACGATTTTTTTGAGAATGATTATTACTACCTCAACAATAGAGATGGTACTTTTTCCGAACGGCTGACCGATTACTTTGGAATGACCAGCCGCTTTTCGATGGGGAACGATATTGGCGACATTAACAGCGATGGTTTTATGGACCTTATTACACTGGACATGTTGCCCGAAGATGAAAAAGTCCTGAAAGCTTCGGATGGCGACAACAGCATGGATATCGAGATCACCAAGCAAATTTTAGGTTACCATCCACAGTATTCGCGTAATATGATGCAATTGAACAACGGCGGGAAATCGTTTACCGAAGTGGCTTTGCTTGCCGGCATTGCTGCAACTGACTGGAGTTGGGCCCCTCTTTTGGCCGACTACAACCAGGACGGGATTGTGGATCTTTTTATCGGTACCGGAATTGAACGCCGTCCAAACGACCTCGACTACATCCGTTTTATCTCGAACCAGCAAATACAGAGCACGCTCGAAAATACCAACCTGATGGACAACCTGGCTTTAAAAGCAATGCCCACCGGGCTGATTCATAATTATATTTTCGAAGGCACCGGGTACGGGTTTATCGATCAATCGGGGAAATGGATTCCCAACGATACTTTAAAAAGTAACGGAGTGGTTTTTGGCGACCTGGATAACGATGGCGACCTCGACCTGGTTACAAACAACTTTAACCAAAAACCAGTGATATATGAAAACCAAAATATCGAAGCTTACAACTTTCTGAAAATCAAATTGGAATATCCCACCCAAAACCGTTTTGGATTGGGAACCAAGGTATTATTATACAGCGATGGAAAAATGCAGATGCGCCAACTGAATACCACACGCGGTTACCAATCGTCGGTAGAACCAGTGGTACACTTTGGACTGAAAACGGCAACAACTGTCGACTCATTACTGATTATCTGGCCCGATAATACCTATCAGACCAAGCAGAACCTTGACGCCAATCAAACCTTGGTTATTAGTCCAAATACAAAAAGAGATACATTTGATTGGAAACGTTTAAATCCGAAACCTGAACTTTGGTTTTCAGACGCAGATACCTCGAAAATAATTATAGCCAAACACGACGAGAACAGCTATCTCGATTTCGATCGCGAAAAACTAATTCCGTATAAAATATCAGCCGAAGGGCCAGCACTTGCCGTTGGCGATGTAAATGGCGATAATCGGGATGATGTATATCTTGGCGGAGCCAAACACAAGGCTGCGCGTTTATTTTTACAGAATGAGAAAGGGTTTGCCGAAACAAAGGTTCAGGCTTTCGATGATGACGCTATTTTTGAGGATGTAGATGCACAGTTCGCTGATATTGATAAAGACGGCGACCTCGATTTGTTCGTGGTTTCGGCTGGTGGCGAGTTTTACGGACAAATGCCCGGGCTGAAAGACAGGATATACGTGAACGATGGAGCCGGGAATTTCAGCAAAAATGAAAATGCGGTACCCGACTATTTTGAAAATGGATCGGTGGCACGTTTTGCCGATTTTGATAGCGACGGCGATCTCGATGTTTTTGTCGGGGGACGCGCTGTCTCGTATCGTTTTGGCGACATTCCAAAATCGTACTTGCTAATTAACAACGGAAAAGGGATGTTCAGCATTAGCAACCAGCCGGCACTTTTACAGCCTGGAATGATTACCGATGCAGTTTGGATCGATTGTAATGGAGATGGGAAATCAGATCTTTTGGCAGTAGGAGAGTGGATGAGTCCGCGTATTCTGATAAACCGGAATGGAGTATTTGCGGATGAATCGGAAAGCTTTTTACCGGACAACCTGAACGGTTTATGGCGAACTGTTACTGCAAGCGATATCGATAGTGATGGCGACACCGATTTTCTGTTGGGCAACTGGGGTACCAATTCAAAATTTCATGCTTCTGAAGAATTTCCTTTAAAAATGTATTTTGGCGATTTTGATGAGAATGGCAGGACCGAAACGTTGCTGGCTCTGGCAAAACAAGGGAAATACTACCCGGTAAATACAAAGGACCAACTCGATAGTCAGTTAGGAAAACTAACAAGTGAAAAATATGTAAACTATCGCGATTTTGCCGGACAAACACTCGAAGACATCTTTGGGAAAGAACTACTGGACAAAGCATCTTTACTCGAAGCAGTCACTTTGCAATCTGGCTATCTCGAAAACAACGATGGTAAATATCGCTTTGTCCCATTTGCGAAGCAACTGCAAGTATCGCCGATCAACCGCTTTCTGATCAGCGACTTCAATAAGGACGGGAAAGAAGATATTTTATGTGCCGGGAACTTTTTAGGAGTGCCGCCTTATCATGGCCGCTATGTCGCCAATTCTGGGATAATCATCGACGGAGACGGGAATATTTTCGATGGAGTTTTTAAAGGACTTAATTACGCGCAAAAGGAAATCAGGCATGTAGCGCTCATAAAAATAGGTGATGAAGAGTATCTGCTCGCCGCTCCCAATAACGGTTGGCTTATTTGGAACAAACTGAATCGAAATAATTAATTCGTAGCATTAAAATGCTTAACAGATGAAGAGGAGAAGAACAAACGTAATTTTGGCCACACTGGTTTTAATAGTGGCTTTTGGTATTTGGTACTTTTTTATAAAACGATGGGACTATAAAATCTTGTTTACAGTTCCGGTAACCCATTCGGTAGCCTATACTTTTATACACGATCACCACGAATGGGATGGAAAAACGCTCAAAAATGGGCAGCTTACTTTTTCTGAAAAAGAACCCTGGACCTTCCTTAGTAGCCAGCTAAATTTAGATAGTTCTATTTATTTGTTCGACTGGAAATTGAAGGCAAAAAATGATTCGCTCACTAAAATATCGCTTGGCGTTTCCGATGCCAGACACAGCCTGCGCAATCGCTGGTCGGTTCTTTTCAAAAAAACGGCTTTCGAAAAAAATATCAGGAAAAATGTAATCATTATCAGGGATAAAATTATAGAAAGAAACAATGAATTCAAGTATTCGAAAGCTTGCAGCGATAGCATGGAGTCGATTCCTTGTGTATATATTTCTACCAAAAGCCCGGTTCGTGGAAAAGCTAACGAAATGATCAGAAATGTGATATCGCTTAATTTGTTTGTGAAAGATCACAAACTGGGGTTAAATGGAAATCCAATGGTTGTGGTGAAAAACTGGAATCCTCTTTCCGATTCTATCGACTTCGATTTTTGTTTCCCGGTGTTACATCCCGAATTAATTCCGGAAGATGATCTGATAAAGTCCCGAACTGTTTCGGTGAAAAAGGCTTTAAGAATCGATTTCTTCGGAAATTACAGTTATACCGATTATTCGTGGAATCAACTTTTCGAAGCAGCGCATAAACAGTCGGCAAACCCAACGGGGCGTATCATCGAAGTGTTTTATAATGATCCGCACTCGGGAGAAAACGACCTGAACTGGAAAGCCTCTGTTTATATGGAGCTTGCTGAATAACAGTAAAACAAATTGTAAAAGCTTGTAATTTATTCTCTTTTTTTACACTTTTATGAGCCGAAAAAGAAGCGTAAAAGGTTAATATAAAGAGGATTTTGTCTTGTATTCGACGGCTTTTAATGTCTCGATTGAATAAACAAATGATCGAAATAAAATTGTAAATTCATACGCTTAAAACTAACTAAAGATATGGCTAATCATGGTAACCGGCATTCGGTATTTTTCAACAAATTACTGGAATTGTTATTTATAGGTACAGTAATTATCTCTGGCTGCCAGTCGAAAAAGCAGTCGAAACAAACTAATTTATTGGAACCGCCACTGTCTAACGATGAGTTTTTCCAGGAAATAGCGCCGCAAATCGGGCTCGATTTTGTGCATTCGATCGGCGATGATGAATTGAGCAACATTGTTGAGTCGAGTGGAGTAGGAACGGCATTTCTTGATTTCGATCAGGACGGCTTTATCGATATTTACGTTTGTAACGGAACCTGGGTCGAAAGTCTTGGCAGCGGAGAAAAGCCTAAAAATCCTTCTCACAATCAATTATACCATAATTTGGGAAACGGCACTTTTGAAGACGTTACCGAAAAAGCGGGTGTGGGCGGTCCCTGGTACAGCATGGGAATTACCGTTGGCGATTACAACAACGACGGTTATCCGGATATTTACCTCAGCAATTTTGGCGAAAATGTGTTGTTGCACAACAAAGGCGACGGTACTTTTTCGGATGTAACCCAGCGGGCCGGGGTTTCAGGCGGAAAGATGTTTAGTGTAGGAGCCACTTGGTTTGATTACGACAATGACGGATTTCTGGATATCTATGTTGGTAATTATCTGAATTTTGATCCGGAATACAAATATTATTATGCCCCCGATGGGTTTCCGGGGCCACTGGCATACGACAGTCAGCCCGACATTCTTTTTCACAACAATGGAAAAGGTTCGTTCAACGACGTGACCGAAGCCATGGGAATTGTTGATTTGGATGGTAGGGCAATGGGAGTGGGGGCTGCCGATTACAATGCAGATGGTTACGTTGATGTTTATGTTGCCAACGACCACACTGTAAATTATTTGTGGCAGAATAACGAAGGCAAGGGATTTAAAGATGTTGGAACCATGTCGGGAACCGGTTTTAGCCAGTCGGGCGAAGCAACCGTAAGCATGTCGGTTGATTTTGCTGATTTTAATGGCGATGGCCTGCTCGACATGTTTATTTCCGACGATACATACTGTTCGTTATATGAAAACCTTGGGGATGGCGTATTCAGCGACATTTCCTACGCTTCCGGAATTTCAGTCGCATCGGGACAGTTTGTGGGTTGGTCGTCCAGTTTTCTGGATTATGACAACGACGGCGACGTGGATATTTTTAAAAGCAATGGCGAATTGAAACATTTGTACGGACACGAAGACCAGATGTTTGAGAATCAGGGTGGCGGAAAATTTAAAGATGTTTCAGTTAATCTCAGCTCGTATTTTCAGGAAGAGAATGTGGGACGCGGCGCCTGCACCGGCGACTACGACAACGATGGCGACATTGACGTATTTATTGTGAACCTCGGCAATCCCTGTAAATTTATCCGAAACAATAAAGGCAACCAAAACAATTGGCTCACACTCGATCTGAAAGGAACAAAAAGTAACCGCGACGCGATTGGTGCTACCGTAACCATTTCTTCAGGTGGACAAAAGCAACTCGCGCAGAAAAAAAGTACCAGCGGCTATCTTTCACAGGGCGATCCACGCCTGCATTTTGGAATCGGACAGAACACCGTGGTCGAAAAAATTGAAATAAAGTGGCCATCCGGAAAGGTTCAGGAGATGAACGATGTGCCAGCCAATCAGATACTGAAAATTGTTGAACCGGAATAAAATCTGGATATGAAATTGATAAAACTAACTAACATTTCCTCTGCAGTTCTGGTTTTGCAGTTGTTACTCTTTTTGTCGGCTTGCTCGGACGGTTCGATGGAAGGCAGGATATTGCTAACCGAAGTTCCGCAAAACGGATCAAACGAAATAGGGTCCAACAACCATTTAAAGGTTGAAGGAGCGCGAATCGTAGCACTGCTACCCGGCGGGAACACCGCTGTAAATTTAACTGAAAACTTTATTTCTGCCGCTTCTCCCGCAGTTTCATACGATGGAGAGAACATGCTTTTCTCAGCGAAAAAGGAATCGACTGATCATTTCCAAATCTTTGAGATGAAATTAAGTTCAGGAAAAGTACGTCAGATTACATCGTGTGAAGAAGACTGTACAAATCCGATATACTTGCCACTCGGGCGTTTTGCATTTATCCGCGAGGTAGCCAGCGAAAAAGTTAAAAACAGTAACGCGGTTTTTACCGGAATGCTCGACGGAACCAATATCCAGCAGGTGACTTTTAGCCCGCAAAGGTTTTCATCGTTAACAGCGTTAAACGACGGCAGGATTCTTTCGCTGGTTAAAACAGTTTATCCCGAAGAAGGTGCGCCCAAACTTTTGGTAATGCGCCCGGATGGTACAAAACTCGAACTTTTTTATAAAAGTGATGTGGGAACGCAGCTTTGCAGCGGGGCGGTGGAAACCAGCAGTGAGAACTTATTTTTTGTTGAAGGGAATGACACTGAAAGCCGGGTGGCTTCTGTTTCGTACAACCTACCGTTGCATAGCCACAAGATAATTATGGAAGGCGAAAAAAATGCTTTTCTTTCGTTGGGTTCATATCTGGATGATCGTTTGTTGTTGTCTTACAAAAAGACGAATAGCGATAATTATATCCTCGGCGAGCTCAATCCGGTAGATGGAACGATTCGTGAACTATACAAAAGCGAAGGATACAATGTAATTGGTGCGGTTTTGGTACAGGCTTATCAACGCCCCAAAAATTTACCCAGCGAAGTTCAACCACTCGAACATGCCGGTTTACTATTGTGTCAGGATATTAATTTTCTTGGCATCGAATCCTTAAAAAACGAAAGCGAAAAAGCTCAGAAAATTGAAATACTGGGTATCGATTCAACGCTTGCGGTGGTTGATGTGGAGGACGACGGTTCATTCTATTTAAAAGTAGAAGCCAACATGCCTTTCCGGGTTCAAACCTTATCTGCTGATAACAAAGTAATAAACGGGCCTGGCAGTTGGTACTACATCAGGCCAAACGAACGCCGCGCTTGTGTGGGCTGTCATACCGGGCCCGAAATATCGCCTTTCAATAAGCAACCATTAGCCGTAACGAAAAATCCTGTGATAATAAAGAATAATTCAGAATTGAAATTAACGAAGAACACCAAGGATTATGAGCATTAAGAGAAAAAAATTACTTTTCGTTCCGGGTTTTGTGTTGGTGATTGGATTGCTGATTTATTTTCCCGGAAGAAAACATGCACGCGAACACGTGAATTTGATGACGGCTGTTGAGGATCATCCTTTAAAATGCGCATCATGTCATTTACATATGATCGACAAAGGACCGATTGCGAGTTGGCTAAATGCAGATTATTATTCGCCCCTTAATATGGCAATTTCAAGGGATGGAAACACTTTATACGTTGTTGCACAGGATGCCAATGAACTGATGGTTGTTGATGCCCTTAAGAAAAAGGTTATCCAGCATATTCCTGTTGGAAAATATCCGCACAGTGTTATTCTGTCAGAAGATGGGGCAAGCGCTTTTGTGAGTAACCAGTGGGCCGATAATGTAATGATTGTTGATCTTGCAAGCGCATCTGTTACTGATACAATTCCGACGGGGAATGGTCCTTCAGGACTGTCATTAAGCATCGATCAAAAATATTTGTATGTTGTAAACACCTTTAGTTCCGACCTTACAGTAATTAACCTGGAAAGAAAGACGGAAGTAAAACGTTTATCGGCCGGAAACAACCCAACTGGAATAGCACTATCTCCCAATGGCGAAAAACTGTATGTTTCAAGCCGCCGGGCACACATGGTTCCTTATGGCGAACCTACGATCACTGATGTTACCGAATTCAATACATCGAAAAACAGGGTAAGCGCTACAATGGAGATTGATGAAGCTTACCTGATGGAGAACATGGCCTTTACTCCCGAAGGAGATCTTGCTTTGATATCGCTTATCCGTCCTAAAAATCTGGTACCCATGGTGCAGGTTGAAAGAGGTTGGATGATGAATCATGGTTTTGGCGTTATTGAACAAACCGGACAGCAGAGGATTATTCAGTTTTTATTGGATGAACCTAATTCTTATTATTCCGACCCTTTCGATATTCTGGTTAGTAACGACGGGAAACGGGCATTTGTTTCCAGTTCCGGAGTCAATCGGATTTCGGTGGTCAACCTCGATTCTATTCGTTCACTATTGCAGAATTATCCGGAAGAAGAACTTGATTATTTAGCATTTGACTTGTCATTTAGCCGGCATTATATTGAAAAACGGATTCCGACAGGTGCATCGCCAAAAGGCATGGTCATTTCTGCCGATGGATCACGTTTGTACGTTGCCAACCAATTGGATGACCAGGTTGGGGTAATCGACCTTAATACTTTTGAAAACCTTGATCCTATTGATTTGGGCGGGCCAAAAAAACTGACGGTTGCTCGAAAAGGCAGGCAATTATTCGTAAATGCCGGAGGTACTTTTCAGAACCAATATTCGTGTTACACTTGTCATCCCGACTACCACGAGGACGGATTGGTTTATAACATGGCCGGAAAAGATATGGGAAGAAATGTAACCAATGTACAATCGTTGCGCGAAATTAATCACACTGCACCATTTAAGTGGAATGGGAAAAACGAATCGGTATACAAACAAGACGGAATGCGTTTTTCAACGGTTCTAACCCGAACCGAAGCTTTCAGTTTTCCTGATCTTGACGCTTTGGCATCCTTTATCCTCACAGGAATTAAGAATCCGCCCAATCTGATGTACAATCCAAGCGGAGAACTGACCGCGGCTCAATTACGTGGTAAGGAAATTTTCGATCGTACAGTAGACAATTACGGGAACGAAATTCCGGAGAAAGGAAGATGCGTAACATGCCATCCGTCACCCTATTATTCCAATTTTAGTTTCGAAGATGTTGGAACACTTTCAGAATCGGATGATACCATAAAATTTGACACGCCACACCTGAACAATATCTTTGCCTCAGCGCCCTATTTACATGATGGAAGAGCTGTTACTCTGGAAGAAATCTGGACAAAGTATGGCGGTAGGGACCAGCACGGAGTGGTGAACGATATGACTAAAATGCAGCTCAATGATTTAATTGCATATCTGAATTCGCTGGGCAGCGCCGAACTCGAAGCCAAAGAACAGGAAGTATTAAAAGCTGAAATAAAAAACTAAACTACAATACTATGAAATCAAAATTCAATTTGACCTTTTTTGCGTTCCTTACCTTACTGACCTTCGGAATAGTTTCCATGGGTTTTACCCGGTCTGAAAAAAGCCCGGACGTTAAAGAATCAAATTCAGTTCCGATTTATGGAAACTGGAAAAATTTTACAAAAGACAATGGACTTCCCGGGAATAAAACCTATGCCGTACGAGTTGATGGCGACAGGGTTCTGGTGGGAACACACGAAGGTTTAGCAGTTTATGAAGATGAGAAATGGACCACTTATACCACCGAAAATGGTTTATCTCATAATGGTGTGATTGCGATTGATGTTAGTGAACTTACCGGCGATGTTTGGCTGGGAACCATGGGTGGACTTACCCGCTGGTCGGGAGGTAAATTCGAACAATACACTCAAATGAACAGTGGAATGGCAAACGATCTCGTATATGCCGTAATTTGCGATGGCAAAGACGTTTGGGTGGCCACTGGTGGAGGTGCAGGTAAACTGGATACTTATACAAAGGAGTGGGAAATATTTACCGAGCAAAATGCTCCAATGCATGAACCCTGGACTTACAGCGTTTGTGCCGGAGATAATAAAGTGTGGATTGCAGCCTGGGGAGGTGGAGTTATCGAATACAACAAGAAAACCAACCATTTTAGGGATTATGTCGATCCGGATGGAAACATGGAAATCGATCTTTTTCCCGACGACGGCGTGGTGCACGATATTACAACAGGCGTTTCTTACTCCAATGGCATTTTATGGGCAGCCACCTATTTTGGTTTGAGTCGGTACGACGGAAGAGGTTGGAAAGGTTATTTTGATCACGATAGCGGATTGGCCAGCAATTTTATAAATTATGTCCGTTCAGTTGGCGATTACGCTTACTTATGCACAGACAAGGGATTAAGCATAACCGATGGCGAATCGTGGGTAACTTATAAAAAGAATGAAAATGATAAGAATGGAAAGGCCATCATTACCAATGGTGAAAGCAAAACCGAAAAATCATTTTCCCCTTCAATCTCTCACAATTTTATCCTGGGCGTTGATGTGCAGGATGATGTTATTTGGGTAGCTACTTCTTACGGATTAAGCAGGGGCGAACGTATAAATTAACAAGCATTAAAACTTTCAAAATGAATAAGCTTAGATTGGTTTTTATCCTATTCATGGTTTTGGCGTTTACCGGATTTTACACCAGTGCACAAGACAATAAAATGATGTACGGAAACACTCCGGACAGCATTTTCCCTTACAATAGTTTTCAAAAAGCCTATAAATATCATTTTGTCGAACCAATTGAATTTCTTGGCGCAGGACGTGAAAAGAAAGCGCCAACAGGTTTAACCGAGGTTCGTCTGGGATTTTTAGGGCCACTTGACAATTCGCCAATTGTTCCTTTGGGTTTGCAAATGCTTAACGGAGCTAAACTGGCATTGGAACAGGCAAACGAAAGAGGCGGGTACAAGGGAATTCCGTATAAACTAATGATACACAACGATGTGGGATTGTGGGGGGCAGCTGCCAACGAAGTTATCGACATGGACGACGAAGGAGTTTGGGCATGGCTGGGTTCCATCGACGATATCGTGTCGCACGTGGCTTTGCGTGCAACCTTAAAATGTGAAATTATGATGGTATGTACCGGTGATCCCGATCCTACCTTTACTGAAACCAATATTCCGTGGGCTATTCGCGTAATCAGCGATGATCGGCAAAGTTGTTATGCTTTGGCAAATTATGTGTACAATGAGAAAGGACATGACCGGATGGCAATCATCAGAACGGGTGACCGCTACGGCCGTGTTGGTGTTATGGAGTTTATGGGAGTGGCTAACCGAATGGGGCACCCCGTGCGGATGGAAGAACGTTTTGCCACTGGCGAAACCGATTTTACAATGCAACTTAAGAACATAAAAAATGATAAACCGGAAGCAATTATTGTTTGGGGAAATGCCAAAGAATCAGCTTTAATTGTAAATCAGATCAGGGAAATGGGAATGCAACAGCCTGTTTATGCGTCTGACCGTATTATTTCACAGGAATTTCTTGATATAGCCGGTAAAAACGCCGAAGGAATTGTAACTACCAGTCAGTATGATCCGACAGCAGATAACCCGGCCTTAAAGAAATTCCAGGCTGATTACCGCAAAAAATTCGGAGAAGAACCAAATGTTTTTGCAGCGCATGCTTTTGATGGAATGAACCTGATTATTAAAGCAATCGAAAAAGTAGGGCTAAACCGGGTTTTAATCCGCGATGTTCTGACTGACCGTTCTACTTTTCAAAATTACCAGGGTGTTACGGGAAACATCGTGTTGGATGCTTCGTGGAACGATGTGGGTAAAATATTCATGGGCAAGGTAGAGAATGGCAAATTTGTATTCTTCCCTGCGGCACAAATGAAAGAACGCGGACATTCACAATCTATGGCCGGATATTAGTTGAAAATTATTTACTCGTAAAATGAGTTGACTTTTCGGATTTGGGCTGAAATGATTACTTTCAAAGCCAGGTTCACAGTAATTCGTCCCGATCAATAGACGGGACGAATTTCATAATATACAAACAGTTTGGCTACATGAAGAAGTTCCTGATCGTACATATTTTGTTGGTGATTGCGGGCGTGTTGCAGGTTCTGAATGCTTCATCGGGGCCTGAGAAAAAGCAGGGAGATGCCGGTGATACGATCAAAATTGGCTTGTTGATTTCGGACACCGGCTTTCAGGAAGCAAACCGGGGAGCGGAACTGGCAGTAATGGCAGCCATGCAAAACGATCAGTTTAAAGACAGGCCTGTTCTGCTAATAACACGTTCGATGGAAGGATTGTGGGGAACGGGTGCAAAACAGACGGTTGATTTGGTATTCAACCAAAAAGTGTGGGCCATAATCGGGAGCCACGACGGAAGAAATGCCCACCTTGCCGAGCAGGTAATTGCCAAAACGCAAGTGGTGTATATATCGGCCTGGGCAGGCGACCCAACCTTGTCACAAGCTTATGTACCCTGGTATTTCAGTGTGGTGCCTGACAATATTCAACAAGCAAAAGTGTTGGCAAAAGCTGTGTTTCAGAACAATAAAAATGCACGATTAACTGTAATCAGCGATTTAGATTACGACGCAACAACTGCACTTAAATTTTTTAAAGCCGAGTTAAACGAAAGTCAGTTAAGCCAAATTCATGAAATAAAGTACGATGCTTCGAAACTCAGTTTGGATGACCTGCTTTCAACTATCAGTCCGACGAAACAAAACGAAATTGTGTTGTTCGGGGAAGCTCACGAATCAAAACTGATCCTTGATGCGATTCGTTCATTAAACATCGATGCAAATGTTTATACATCTTTTATTTCCTTAGGTGAAGATGTCGGAGTTCCGTTCGAATTATCGAATTTCGAAAACACGTTTTTGCCCGATGCAAAATATTGGAACAGTATATCAGGCAAAGACTTCGCAAAACAGTATAAAGAACAATACGGAGTTGAACCTGGCCCAACTGCAGCCTACGCCTACGATGCGTTGCTGCTGATACTGGAGAAGATTGCTGATACAAATTTCGATCGTGGTGCATTCAGGGAAAATATGCGAAATGCAAATTTTACGGGAATAACCGGCTCCATTAATTTCGATAAGCTTGGGAACCGCGTCGATGCCTTTCATTTGGTTAAAATCCAAAACAATTGTCCATGCCCGGTGGATTATTAATTCCTGAAAAATTCCGAATTTGTGTTAATTTTGATGCTATGGAAAAGAACAGAATTCTTATTGTAATTGCCCTGTTTCTACTGGCTTTTTCAGCGTGTAAGCAAACACCCGGAACCGATGGCAAACAAGATGCAATTGAGTTAATGACGGCTCAAACAATGGGTTTGGCCTATCTCGAAGAGTTTAAACTTGATGAGGCTGAAACTGAGTTTGTGAAATATATTAAACTGGCTCCCGAAGATAAATTGGGATATGCCAATTTGGGGTTGACCTACTTGCGAATGGGAAAATATCCTGAAGCCGAAAAACAGATCGAAAAAGCCATTGCGATCGATGATCAGGATGCCGATATTCGGCTGATTCTGGCAACAATTTACGAAATGGCCAACCAACGCGAAAAATCGATTGAGGTACTAAATAACGCGCTGAAGATTGCACCTAAGCATATAAAAATACTATACGATTTATCAGAGTTGTACTCGGTCGCCAACGATGCCGAATCGCAGGCAAACCGCAAAAAATATATCGAAAAACTGGTGCAAATAGTACCGCAGAATCTCGTTCCGCAACTGAGTTTGATCGATATAAATATCCACGAGAATGAAACAGACAGCGCTTTGGCACGGCTTGAACTGATTGCCAAACAGTTTCCTGAATTTCCCAAAGAGGCAACCGGGTATTACAGGAAAACGCTCGACCTGCTCCGAAAAGGCGATCAGAAAAGTGCAGCCATCCAGTTTACTATTTTCCACAATTACATGAAAGTGACTTCGCCTTACCAGGCAGGTATCATGGATTTGAAAGGACCAGGCGGCAACCTCATTGGTTTTCCCTTGATTGAATACAACAAGGAAATGATTATTGAGGATGTGGAGCAGAAATCATATCTCGATGTAATTAAGTTTAGCGAAGTGAGTGCTTCTGCAGGACTGAATTCACCAACAGCTTTGGGAATGCCTGCAGGAGTAAAAATTCCGGCTCATGTTGAATCGGCTGATTACGATGGCGATGGCGACATTGATATTTATCTTGGATCATTCGATCCGGCCAGTAATTCGTACAAGCATTTCCTTTACAACAACGAAATGGGGCGCTTCCACGATGTTTCAGCAACAGCCGGTCTCAATCATTCTGGAAGGGAAGAATCGGCCAGTTTTACTGATTACGATAACGATGGTTTTCTCGATCTTTTTATCATGGGCGAAGATGGCGATCGCTTGTACCGGAACGCCGGTCAGGGAGCATTTGAGGATATAACAAACGATGCCGGGATTGGCAGCAAAACAGGGGGCAATCAGGTCCTGTTTTTCGATTTCGATCACGATGGCGATCTCGACCTGTTTGAAACTACCGACACCGGGGCACTCATGTTCCGCAACAACAGTGACGGGACGTTTACACAGCAAATCGAAAAAACCGGTATCGAACCTGGCCAGCAAATAAGCGATGCCGCTTTTGGCGATTTCGACGACGACGATGACATCGACCTGATTGTTACCGGAAAGTCGGGAACCACGCTTTACGAAAATCAACGCCAGGGAGTATTTAAAGATATTACTGCAGAGTGCGGTTTGGATGGAAGTATAACAGGATCGTCGGTAGAAGTTGGAGATTTTAATAACGATGGATTCCTCGACTTGTTTTTTACCTCGGAAACGCCGGGGCAGGTTTGGATGTTCGGGAATCATGGAAGCAGTCGCTTTAGCGCCTTGAAAAACACCAGACAGATGTTTGCCTCACTCAAAAATGTAAAAACTTACGATGCCCGCTTTTTCGATCTCGATAACGACGGCTACCAGGATATTATCATTGCCGGACAAGCTCAAACCGATGGAGAACGTGGACTGTTTCTGTATCACAACGATACTCCGGGTAATTTCTCTGATGTGTCAACATTGCTGCCGGCCAATGTTCTTTCAGCTCGTCAGATCGATCTTTTCGATTACAACGATGATGGTGATGTAGACCTGTTACTTGCCGGGATGAATGGGGGTGTTCAGCTTTTACGTAACGATGGTGGAAACATCAATCACTATGTAAATATGAAATTGGTGGGATTGAGGACCGGAAGCGCCAAGAACAACCACTTTGGAATTGGCGCGAAAGTTGAAATGCGCAGCGGCGATCTGTATCAAACCAAAGTAGTAACCAAGCCGGGAGTTCATTTTGGATTGGGCCACCGCAAAAATGCCGACATCATCAGAATAACCTGGACCAACGGTGTTCCGCAAAATATTTTCAGGCCGGGTGTCGACCAGGCTTTAATCGAAGCTCAAACGCTGAAAGGCTCGTGTCCGTTTATTTATACCTGGAATGGAAGCGGGTTCGAATTCGTAAAAGACATTACATGGCGAAGCGCGCTTGGAATGCCGCTTGGTATTATGGGTGAAAATACAGCCTATGCTTTTGCCGATGCCTCCGACGATTACATTAAACTTCCTGCCGATGCCATTAAGGTAAAAGATGGAAAATACCTGATGCAGGTGACTTCGGAATTATGGGAAACCATTTACATGGATAAAATTCGTTTAGCGGTGGCCGATCATCCCGATTCGGTGGATGTGTTTGTTCCAGAGCAATTTACACCACCTCCATTCCCGGGTTACAATGTTCATCAGGTGTCAAATAGAATCCTTCCGGTTTCGGCAACCGACCACAATGGGAACGATGTACTTTCGTATATCACCTCGGAAGACGATGTTTATCTGCCGGGTTTCGATGCCGAAAAATACCAGGGAATGGCAGAAATACATTCTCTTACACTCGATCCGGGTAAAACCGCGAACACCTCTGAACTGAAGTTGTTTATGAAAGGCTGGATTTTTCCAACAGATGCCAGCATTAATGTGGCGCTTTCGCAAACCGAAACCATGAATACGATGTGGCCGGTTATCCAGGTGAAAAACAAAAAAGGAGAATGGCAGAATGTGCTCGAAAACTTTGGGTTCCCGATGGGAAAAGATAAAACGGTGATTGTTGATCTTTCAAATAAATTCCTGTCGAACGACCATCGTGTGCGGATTGTTACAAACATGGAAATATACTGGGATTACATTTTCTTTGCGCACGGAAATCCGAAAGCGCCTGTTAATACAACTTTCCTCAATCCTGAGACGGCTGATTTCCACTACCGTGGATTTTCGCGTTCGTACCGGAAAGGTGGTCGTTACGGGCCACACTGGTTCGATTACAACGATGTGGATAAAAATCCGAAATGGGTTGATTTGTTTGGAAGTTACACGCGTTACGGCGATGTTCGGCCTTTGTTGCTCAAAGCCGATGATCAATACGTTATTTCGAATGCAGGCGATGAAATGTCGCTGGTTTTCGATGCGGCAGCACTTCCTCCACTCCCCAAAGGCTGGAAACGCGATTTCTTTGTTCACAGCGTGGGATGGGTTAAGGACGGCGACCTGAATACTGCTTTTGGAAACCAGGTAGGGCCTCTGCCTTTTCATGGAATGAAAACCTATCCGCCATCGGCTGATGATGTTTATCCAAACGACGCTGCACACAGGGAATATCAACTTAAATACAATACCAGGGTAGTTTCTACCGAAGACTACCGCAATTATGTAAAAAATCAGGCATATAATGATGATAAGAATTAGCACGTTTTTTTCGATTATATTACTCGGGCTTCCGGTTATTTTAACAGCTCAGAAAAAGGCTGCCTTTACCGATGTTACGCAAAAAGCAGGAATCGATTTTATCTACAATTTTGGCGATCGTACCTTTGTAAATATTATCGAAAGCAGTGGTTCGGGAATTACGGTTTTCGACTATAACAACGATGGCTTGATGGATATTTACATGTTGAACGGAACTTATCTGGAAGGAATTTCTTCGGAAGACGGTAAAAAATTTATCGATACTCCCGATGCGCTGTATAAAAATAACGGCGACGGCACTTTTACCAACGTGGCTGAAAAGGCGGGAGTTGACGACCGAACTTACAGTATGGCCGCGGGTGCGATAGATCTCGACAACGATGGTTTTCAGGATCTGTTTTTGCTGAATTACGGCCCAAACGTTTTTTTTCATAACAACGGTGATGGAACATTCTCGGATATCACTGATAAACTTGCTTTAAAAGGACAGGAAACCTTGAACGGCTTTATAAAACTGAGTATCGGTGTTTCGTTTTGGGATTACAATAACGACAAGTTACTGGATTGCATGGTGGGGAACTTCCTTGCTTTCGATCCGGAATATATGTCAACACAAACACCCGGAATGATGCCGCATCCTTCGGAATATAAAGGACAGGCTTCTTTTTTGTACGAACAGCAAAAGGACGGCAGTTTTAAAGATGTCACCGAAAAAGTGAACCTGCTTTATCCCGATTCCAAATGTATGGGGCTCACGGTTTTCGATTACGATGAAGATGGAGATCTTGACATTTACCAGGCAAACGATCATCAGGCAAATTTTCTGTTTAAAAACGAAAATGGAAAGTTTCGTGAGGTTGGAGTCGAAACAGGTGTTGCCGTAAATACCCATGGCGTTCCCACCGGCTCGATGCACGGTACGATTGGCGACATCGACAACGACGGATTGATTGATATTTTAGTGGGCGATTTGCGCTACGGAGCGCTTTACCGAAACCTGGGAAATGGTTTTTACCAGGATGTAGTTGAATCGAGCGGAGTTTCTGCTTCTTTAGCCGGTAAAGGGAGTTGGGGGACTGTATTCGTTGACTATGATAATGATGGCGACCTCGACATTATTTCGTCGAATGGAAACGGGGAGGAGCTGATCCTTCAATACCCGGTATTGCTCGAAAACGACGGGAAAGGCCACTTTACCGATGTTGGCAAAGACCTTTGTTCGTATTTTAAGGCCAAACATTCGGGGAGAGGCCTGGCGGTGGTCGATTACAACAACGATGGTAACATGGATGTGATTGTGTCGCACGTTGATTTGGATGGAATACCTGCGCTTTTGAAAAATAATGGAACCAACAATAACCACTGGCTGGGGCTTAAACTGATCGGAAAAGACGGACCGTCATCGACAGTGGCAGCCCGGGTAGAAGCCTGGATAGGAGGGAAGAAACGGGTTTTTGTTAATCAGTGGGCAACCGCATATTTGTCGAACAACGATCCACGTATCCACATTGGTTTGGGGCAGGAAACGCAAATCGATAAACTCACGGTTCATTGGTCAAATGGTGATACAGAAGTATACAAAAATATCCCGATCGACCGTTATCTGGATATCAAGGAAGGGACAGGAATAATAAGCAAATAATCATTAAAATTAGATAAGATGGATTTTCAATACGTAGGTAAGATCGTTGATCTTACCGATCCTTCGAAAAATGTTATTTATAACATGACCCACGAAGAAGCCGTGGAAGTATTACGCTCGGGCGATCTGGAAGCGGTTCGCAAAATCGACGGACAGTTTGCGCTGGTGTCGGTGGAAGATAAAACCATTCGTTTGGCCCGGTCAATCGGACGCCCGATCCGCTATTTTATTGCCAAACGCCCAATAGGGCCTCAATTGGTTATTGCCGAGCGCATCGACACAATATATGAATACCTGAAAAAGGAAGGCATGGACGATCAGTTCCATCCTTCGTATACCCGAATGGCGCCGGCGCATTATATTACCCGTATCGAATTGTTGGGGTGCCCTGATCCGGGCCCGGTGTATGATCGTTTTTTTACGCCACAACGGAATAAGTACAAAAACAGCAGTATCGAACAGATAGGTGAAGATTACATCGGAGCTGTTTATAACGAAATCAAAAAATGGTTGCAAAACCGGGCACAAACAGGCCCGATTGGCGTCACCTTTTCTGCCGGTATCGACAGTGGTTCCGTTTTCCTGCTAACCTACCACGCGCTTCGTGAGTTGGGCGAAAGCCCGTCGCGTTTAAAGGCTTTCACGCTTTCGATTGATGGCGATGGGGCCGACCTGATGCAGGCCCGCGCATTCCTCGAAAAACTGGGACTCGAACTTTTCCTCGAACCAATCGAACTTGATTACTCGGCGCTGAATTGGAAAGATGCTGTGAATATGGTAGAAGACTACAAACCACTGGATATCGAATCGGCAACGATGAACCTGGCCCTGATGCGCGGAATCCGCTCGAAATATCCCGATTGGAAATATATTTTGGATGGCGACGGTGGCGACGAAAACCTGAAAGATTACCCGATTGAGGAGAACCCTGAGCTCACTATTCGCAGTGTGCTGAATAACCTAATGTTGTACCACGAAGGGTGGGGGGTCCATTCAATTAAACATTCGCTTACCTATTCAGGCGGATTGAGCCGAGGTTACATGAGAACTTATGCTACCGGCGACATGTTGGGTTTCGAAGGGTTCAGCCCTTATACTTTGCCCAATGTAATTGAAATAGCCGAAGGAATTCCGTTTATCAAACTCACCGACTGGGATCATCAGAAATTGTATGACCTGAAAGGGGCTGTGGTAGCTCATGGTGTAAAAGCGGTTACCGGAATGGATATGCCGGTTTTCGAAAAGCGCCGTTTCCAACATGGCGCCGCCAGTGAAAACGATTTCAAAAAACATTTTCCGAAAGGCGAAAAGGATTACCGCAAAGTTTTCCTTTCAAAATATGAATAGATGTTCAGTACTAAAATAATTTTCTGACTCTCCCTCTTCTCCCTATCTACGCGTAGAGAGGGACGATTGTGTCGAGGGCACAATCAGGGTGAGTCAAATTTGACTTGATTCATAAATTTCAGAACGGATTGGAAATTCCAATAATAAATAAAAAGTCTTTCATCAGCAAAAAATGGATACTGGACCACCGGGGACCAAAAAACCCGGTGGACTTCCACTTACCCTATGCCTGGAGTGTCGAAAAAGAAAGGACCCGCTCAGGTGCGGTAGAAGATACCGGAACAATTTTCCTTACCAATAAAGAATGTCCGTATCAGTGTTTAATGTGCGACCTTTGGAAGAACACTACCGACGGACCTGTACCACCTGGTGTTATTCCCGCTCAAATTGAATACGCGCTTGAACGAATGCCGCTGGTAAATCATCTAAAACTATATAACAGCGGTAGTTTTTTTGATGGCGGCGCAATCCCACGTAAAGATTACCCCCGAATTGCAGCAATATTAAAAGATTTTGAAACGGTGATAGTTGAAAGCCATACCAGTTTTATCGATGAACGGGTGCTTGCTTTCCGGGACATGTTGCATACAGAATTACAAATTGCAATTGGGCTGGAAACAGTGCACCCGGAAATTTTACCTCTGCTAAACAAGCGAATGAGTACAGATGATTTTCAGAAGGCGGTTTCTTTTTTGGCTCAGAACGGAATCTCATCACGGGCTTTTATTTTACACCAGCTACCTTTTATTTCTGCCGGGGAAGGATTCGTATGGACAAAAAAAACGATTGATTTTGCTTTTGACAGTGGGGTTGAGTGTTGCATTATTATCCCAACCCGTTTAGGAAATGGTGCGATGGAAGCACTTCAGCATCAAGGTAGGTTTCAGCTTCCATCGATTCCTTCACTTGAATCGGTACTGGAATATGGAATCGCTTTGAAAAAAGGACGTGTTTTTGCCGATCTTTGGGATCTGGAAATATTCTCGGATTGCACCCAATGTTTTGCTATTCGTAAAAACAGGATGGAACAGATGAATTTTAAACAAGAAATTTTATCGCCGGTAAGCTGTGATTGCCAGGCATAAAAAAGGCTGCCCACAAAGAACAGCCCGAAGAATTTAACCAAATTTAAAAATACTTACCAGATAGAAGCCAAGCCCCAAATTCTTGCGAATGAAACCTCGACACTTCCCCTGGCAGAAAACAATTCGATTTTATTATACGGAAGACCAGGAAAAACAATGTCGGTGAGTACTGCTTTCCCGCCGTCCACAAAAACTTCAACAGAAGCTTCATCAACAAACACATGGAAATGAAGCGATTCGCCTGCCACATAAGAAACTGTATGTAGCGCTGCAAATTCATCCAGGAACGAAGACACACCTGCTTCGGTCCGGTCAACAAATATTTTTGATTCATCCCGTGAATATCCAATCCTAACTTTCTCCCCTTTTTCATTCGAGAGTTGGATGCCAAATTCGTGTGTGCTTTCATTTGCCTGGAAATCGAAAATCATTTCCGATCTCATCACAGGCACACCTTCCATATTAATCAACAGGTTTCCGGAAACTGTTGTTATCGTTGGTTTTATTTCAGTTTCTCGAAGCGATTCCAGTTCTTTAACCGGAACAGACTTAAGAATAAAATCGTTATTTATTTCTGACAGAACCAACTCGCGAGGTATAGTCATGGCGCTTCTCCAGCGTTCGGTCGGAACGATTTGTGCATACAACCAGTTACTCATCCATCCCAAAAATAAACGTCGACCATCCGAATTAGGAATTCCACTCCAGGTAACTCCGGCGTAGTTGTCGCTTCCCTGATCGAGCCATTTTATTTCGGTTTGATCAGTGTTGAATGTTTTTCCATTGAAATCGCCAATAAAATACTGCGTGGCTGAACCACCGTGCGGTCCGCCGGGATTGATACTAACCAGTAAAACCCACTTTATTTCATCGCTTCCGTCTGCTTCAATCGGGAAAAGGTCGGGGCATTCCCAAACACCGCCGTGAGCGCCGGTTTCTTTGCCAAATTCACCTGTTTTTCTCCAATCGAGAAGGTTGGTTGAGGAATAAAATTCGATATGATCCTGAACGGCCAATGTCATTACCCACATTCCAAATTCTTCGCGCCAGCTAACTTTTGGGTCCCTGAAATCGATGATCCCGGGATTTTTTAAAACCGGTTCTCCATATTTGGTCCATGTACGTCCTTTGTCGTTGCTAAAAGCAAGTCCCTGGTTTTGATAATCCACTTCGCCTTTGGCGGCTCCTACAGGATCGTGATACGTAAAGATGGCCGCCATCGGCGCTTTGCCATCTACTCCCAACCCGGAAGTATTATTTTCGTCCACCACTGCACTGCCCGAGAAAATATACCCGTAATCGTCGGGGTAGAGGGCAATCGGAAGATGTTGCCAGCGCACCATGTCGGGGCTCACAGCGTGTCCCCAGTGCATGGGGCCCCAAACATTGCTGTCGGGATAATATTGATAAAATAAATGATATTCGCCTTCGTAGAAAACCATTCCGTTAGGATCGTTCATCCACATCGAATCGGGCGAAAAATGGTATTGAGGCCGGTATTGTTCGGAATAATAAGCGGCTCCATCACCGACTTTGGAGTTCCCTCGTTGTTGGGAACATCCAAAAATCAGCAATACTGTAAATAGGAGTAATATCGACTTCATTGATTAAGAATCGTATTAATTTCGTTCATGTCATACTTTGGGGTGGCTCCGGCTTTTGAAGCGACAAAAGCTCCGGTGGCACATGCAAATGCGATGGCTTCGGTTGGCGTTTTCTTTTGAAGGAAGGAAGCTACCAGTCCGGCCAGAAAAGCATCGCCGGCACCCACGGTGTCAACAGCATTTACTTTAAATCCGGGGTGTTCGTAAAATTGATTTTTGTAATACATCAATGCGCCTTTCTCGCCTTTGGTAACACACAACATTTCTACATTGTATTGTTTCACAAACCATTCAACCAGTTCCTCCTCGCTTTTCCCGTGTATTCCTTGCCAGCCTGAAAAAACCACCAATTCATCGTCGTTAAGTTTTACAATGTCTGTTTTGGCGAGCAACAATTCTAAAACATCCTGTTTGTCGTAAGGTTTTCTCAGGTTCACGTCAATAAGTTTAACCGCATCATTGTCGAGCAGCTTCAGTAGTGTTTTGCGCGTGGTCCCGTTTCGCGATGCCAGTGATCCGTAAATTATCAAACCTGAATGTTTTGCTTTTTCTGCCAGTTCATCAGAAAGTTGAATATTATCCCAGGCAACCGGTTCGCAAATTTCGTAAGTAGCGTTATTGTTTGAATCGAGGTGGACGAGTACTTCGCTGGTGGGCAACTTAGGATCGGTTTGGATCAGGTTGGTTTTCATTCCCGAATCCTGAAGAAAAGTGATCAGTTCTTTGCCGGCTTCATCGTTTCCTACCGAACTGGCAATGGCTGCATTAAGCCCAATTGCGTTCAGGTGCAAGGCTACATTCATGGGCGCTCCCCCTGGTTTTGCCCCCGAGGGGAGACGGTCCCATAAAACTTCCCCAAAACAGAGAATTTCGTTTTTACGGATTTCCATAATTTATTTAGATTAGTCCTAATTCTTTTTCAATTTGTTCCAAGGATTTGCCCTTGGTTTCCGGAATCCAGATTTTTACAAACACAAACGCGATTACTGAGAAAATACCGAAAATGGCAAACAAGTAGTTCAATCCCAATGTACCCTGTATTACCGGTGCAAAATAAACGGTGAGAAAAGTACACAACCAGCTAACTGCTGTTGAGAATGACATGGCCACACCTTTGATACGGTTTGGGTAAATCTCCGAAATAATTACCCACATCACAGGCGCAAAAGAAGCCGCAAAAAATGAGATGTACACCAGTAGCGCCGCCAGAACACCGGGGCCATACTGCACTGGTTTGGAAAACTCCCAGGTCAGGTAGGCGAGCGAAATAATCATTCCGACTGCCCCCCATAACAACAAAGTTTTTCTTCCTTTTTTATCTACCAGCCACAAGGCAAAAATTGTCATCAGGAAGTTTACCAGACCAACAATCATGGCCTGCATCATCGAGTCTCCTTTGGCCGATCCGGCTGCCTGAAATATGTCGGGTGCAAACATGATCACCGCGTTGATTCCGGTGATTTGCTGAAAAGCAGCGATTAATGTCCCGATCGCCACAATCTTACCGGTCTTTCCCTTAAACAATTCCGAAATGGCTAACTTTTTTTTCTTCTTTTCTTCGGCGATGGTCTTCTCAATTTCCGCAAGTTCATTGTTAATCAGTTGTTCACCCCCGATTTTCAACATCACTTCAACGGCTTCATCTTTTCTGCCGTTGGCAACCAGCCAGCGGGGGCTTTCCGGGAATGAAACCAGAATGAAAATCAGGTACAATAACCCGAAAAGTGCAGGAACTGCTAACATATATCGCCAACTATAATCCCCAAAGCCGATGAGTAAATAATCGAAAATATAAGCCAGTACAATACCAATGGTAATAGCAAATTGATTCATAGACACAAGCCGGCCACGGCTGTGGGCAGGGGAAATTTCGGAAATGTACATGGGGCCAATTACCGAAGTAGCACCAACTGCCAGCCCCGAAAGAACCCGGAAAATAATCAGAACAATTGAGGAGGAGGCAAAGGCACAACCCAGAGCTGAAATTATGTACAGTATTGCGGTGAACATCATCACTTTTTTTCGCCCGTACTTTTTAGTGAAATTACCGGTAAACAGCGCCCCGACCAGGCACCCGATGGTCAACAAAGCAGCCACCGTTCCCAGTCCGCTGTCGGTCAGTAAAAATTCGCCCTTAAGCATATCTACCGCACCTGAAATTCCCGCCATATTTAATCCAAAAAGTAAACCGCCATTAATGGCTACAAAAGTGATCCAATATAAATATTTGTTATTGTTCATCCTGATCGTTTTTAGTGAATTAGCTCTGTTTTTTCTTTTATATCGTTTATCCCGGATGTCCTTAATGAAATGGGACAGCCATATTTATTAATTTTATATGAATCTTAGTTGTGAATCCAAATTCAGTTTTGCGAAATTACCGTCGGTAATGGTTCCCGGCATATCCAAGGCTGAAGTAAATCCGGGCAGAATACCATCCAGGTTAAATAAATTTCTAAGAATTGAAGTCGTCCCGGACATCATGGCAATGTCGTATCCAAATAAGAGGCCGCCGATCTCAATAATCAACGCGACAGAAAAAACATTTTGCTGTTTCATTCGTTTAGTTCCCTTTTTGTTTCTTCAAAAGTACGAACACCTCCGGTTGCGAAAGTGCAGCTATGTTACCAATCGTTTACACGATGTTACATTAAGTGTTGATTATGCACTTTTATTTGAATATGTTACACGAACGCCACACATGTTAC
>WOYI010674615.1_pt1 | contig 31762 bp, 24 predicted proteins | sample 6423411 | NCBI WGS metagenome assembly WOYI01 (sample SAMN13441803, study PRJNA592873) | oil field metagenome | biome: oil field; feature: oil-well bore; material: oil-contaminated soil; isolation source: oil-contaminated soil from oil-well borehole | place: Germany: Wietze | collected 2016-10-18 ...
GGGCTGCCTTTTCCATTGACAAAAGCAATCCCCCCCATTAGAATGATTTATACAATCGAAAAAGCCATAAAGGGTGCACCTCCCGCCCGGATGCAAGGTGCACAAGGGGGGAAGCTGGTGAAAGTCCAGCACTGTCCCGCAACGGTAACACCTCTGGTGAAGTCCGATAACCCGCCCTTTATGACCCAAAAACTTCGTGGAAAGGAAAGTTGGGTATCGGCTCAGCAGTTAAAAGCCGACCTTCCCTTTCCGCCCAGGCTGGGCGGAATTGTTTTAACGACCTTTTTCCGAAAGGTCGTTTTAATTGACTAAAGGAGTTGGTTAATGAAATCCCCCGTAAGGTCCATCCCCATCGTATTCATCCTGATCATTGGCCTCCTGGCCAGACCGATCGAATCGGCGTTCGCAACACCGCTTCAATCTGATTTGGGGCAGACAGCCGCAGACCAGGTCATTAATTCAGCCTTTGACTATCTGGCAACGCAGCAAAACCCGGATGGCGGTTTGCGCTGGCTGGATGAAACATCCAGCGCCGCCGTGACCCTTCGGGCTGTTCTGGCCTTGGCTGCCAACCATTTTTCGCAGGACCGCCTGCAGAGTGAAGAGGGCCTCAACCCCATGGATTACCTCGAAGCGGAGGGAATTCAGTGGATTTACCAGGAAGAGACCGAAACCCCCGGCCTCAGCATCGCCAGGACAGGGCAGCTGCTGGCGGCCATCGCGGCCGCCAATCGGGACCCCCAACAATTCGGCGATCAGGGCTTGAACCTGATCTATCTCCTCAATGAAAATTATGATCCCAACACGGGAATCTATGGCGCGGCTACAAGCGATAATGTCACCGATCAGATCTGGGCCATTTTGGGCCTGACAGCTAACAATTTCGATGTTCCCCAGGAAGCCGCCGACTGGTTAGCCGCTGCGCAGGGCGAGGATGGCGCCTGGAATGACGGCTATGGCAGCTATCTCGACACAACCCCCCTGGCCCTGCTGGCCTTGCTGGCCAGCGGTCAATATGACAGCAACTCAGACGCCATTGAAGTGGGGATCGCCTTCATGGTTGAGAACCAGGAACAAAGCGGCGGCTGGCAGTCCGAATGGGACACCACAACCAACGCCAGCATCACCGGCGCCATGCTGCAGGTCATCTCCGCGCTTGGCGATGTGCCGATGAGCGGCAACTGGCAGCTCGAGGCTGGCAATCCCTATTCCGCCATCCAGGCCCTCCAGCAGGAGAGCGGTGTGATCGGCGGCGACTATGCCAACGCCTACTCCACCGCAGATGCCCTTTTGGGTGTTTCCGGCCAGCCGCTTTTCCGCTTGGGCGACCTCGCCCAGGCCAGCAACGCTTTTGACTATCTCTTTGCTGCACAGGATTCCGCGGGCGGCTGGGATGCCGCCGGGCAGACCATTGACGTGATCCTGGCCATTGCAGCCGCCGGTTGGCAGCCCGCCAGCCTGCAAAGCGAAGGCAATACGCCCCTGAACGCCCTCGAGGCCGGCCTCGACGCTTACATCGAAGCAGGCCCGGATGCCATCGGCAAGGCCATCCTGGGCGTCGCAGCCCTGGGACAGGACCCAGCCGATTTCAACGGTTTAAACCTTTCGGACATCCTTCTGGATGAATACGATGAAACCGCCTTGGCTTTTGGCGATCCGGGCAACACCTGGCATCAGGCCCTAGCTATCCTGGGGCTGGCCGCGGCCGGCAGCGAAGCGCCCGAAGGCGCCGTTGCAACCCTGGCCGGGCTCCAGCAAGCCGACGGCGGCTGGGAATATGCCACGGGCTTCGGCTCCTGGCCCGACAGCACCTCCCTGGCCATCCAGGCCCTGCTCGCCGCCGGGTACGACCCCGCCGATTCGGTCATTGCAGACGCCGTGGCTTACATCCAATCCACCCAGACGGAGGATGGCGGTTGGGGCGATTCCAGCACCACCGCTTACGCCCTGATGGCCCTGAACGCCTTGAACGAACCGCTCACCGATTGGCAGACCGCCAGCGGGACCGACCCCCTGACCAGTTTGATGTCCTATCAAAAGGCCAACGGCTCCTTCGTCTATTCCTGGGAATATGCTGATGACAGCGTCATGGCCACCGCCTCGGCCTTGCTGGCCCTCTTCGGCGGGGACTATATCCTCCCCCGAACAAACCATACGCCCACCGCGGCGCTCCTGATCGACCCAGGTGAAGGCGAAACCCAAACAGCCTGCGTTCCGTTGGCGACGGAGACGATCAGCGGCCTCGAGTTGCTGGATGCCTCCGGGTTTGAATATGACTCTCAGGAAGGCTACATCAACAGCATCCTTGGCATCTCCAACCCCGACGGCGAAACCAACTACTGGTCCTATTGGGCCTGGAACGGCCGGGAATGGGTCTTCCAATCAGCCGGCGCGAACGATTCAATTGTCCATCCCGGCACGGTCGAAGCCTGGCATTTCACCAGCTGGGAGGTTTACCCCTCCCTGCCCCCGGACACCCTGCCAGTGATGGCGACCCTCTGCGACTCGGGCAGCCTCTTAAAGGACTACAACGTCGAACCCTATCTGAGCTATGCCGATCTCTACCAGGGAGAAGCAGCGGCTGAGATGGCTCCCCCCGCATCGGGCGCAACGGCTGAGGCCCCGCAGGACGCCACCGAGAGCGCACCCGCGGCCAGCGCAACGGAGGAGGCCCCAACGCAAGTTTCGCCAACCCCGGCTGCTGAAGCGGAACCCCTGCCCCTCGCGCCGATCATCATTCTGGGTGTCCTGGCCGTGGTCATCGTTGTCGTGATCCTGATGATCAACAAAAAGAACAGCCAATGAAATTAAGGCTGCAAAGCTTACTCATCAACAGCTTTGTCTTCCTTCTGGGCATTCTGAGCCTGCTGGCGCCCTTTGTGGTGCCGCAGGCCAGAACGTCCACTTTTTCGAGCACTTCCTTCCCGGTGATGGTCAGCCTGATCGTCGTCCTGTGCGTTCTGATCCTCCTCTTTGAAGCCCAATCCACCCTTCTGAACGCCAAATTGATCGCGTTCCTGGGCGTTCTGATCGCCCTGAACGCGGGCCTCCGCTTCCTCGAAATCGCCATTCCAGGTCCTGCCGGTTTCAGCCCGGTTTTCTTCCTCATCATCCTGACCGGCTACTACTTCGGTGGGCGGATGGGCTTCCTGATGGGCGCGATGACCATGCTGGTCTCTGGCCTGCTCACGGGGGGCGTCGGCCCCTGGCTGCCGGGCCAGATGATCACAGCCGGGTGGGTCGGCCAAAGCGCTGGCTTCCTCCGTTTCATATTTAGGAAACTTAATTTCGCGGGAAATCCCGTCGAGATCATCTTCCTGGCCATCTTCAGCGCAATCTGGGGCATGCTCTATGGCGCGATCATGAACCTCTGGTTCTGGCCCTTTTTGGCCGGCGCGCCGGGCCAGACCTGGTTCCAGGGCGCGAGCCTGGCGGAAAATTTCGGACGCTATTTGACCTATTACCTGGCGACCTCCGTCGTTTGGGATGTGACCCGTTCGGTCGGCAACGTGCTGGTCGTCTCCTTCTTTGCCCGGCCGGTGCTGCAAATTTTCGACCGCTTCAACCGGCGTTTTTCTTTCCAGATCGTCAAGGAAGGCGAACCGCTATGACCGCTTCCCTGGCGTGGCTTGCCTGGCTGCTGGCCAGTCTCATCATCCTGCTTTCCACCCGTAACCCCCTCCTGCTTGTGGTCTTCCTGAGCCTGCTGCTGGCCCTGGGAATCCGGCTCTCCGCACCGCCCGACCGCAAACGCTGGTTGGGGCAAAACCTGCGTTTCATCGGGACGATGATCCTCCTCTCTGCCCTGATCAATTTTATCTTCACCCACACCGGGGCAACGAGGCTCTTCTCCCTTCCCAAGGATTGGTTCCTGATCGGCGGGCCGTTCACGCTGGAAAGCCTGGTCTATGGCGGAATCAACGGGCTGGTCATCAGCTCCCTCTATCTGACCTTCACCCTATTAAACAAGGCGCTTTCCATTCAACAGCTCACCCGCCTGATCCCGAACGCCTTTTATCCCCTCACCCTCATCACGACGATCTCGCTGACCTTCTTCCCCTCCATTCAGGAGCGGACCCGGCAGATCAAGGAGGCGCAGATGATCCGCGGGAACCCGATGGAGAAACTCACGGACTGGATTCCAATCCTGATCCCGCTGATGGTGACCAGCCTGGAAAACGCCATCCAGCTCTCCGAATCGATGACCGCCCGGGGCTTCCAGGCAAACAAAGGCAGCCGGAAGCCCTCCGCGGGGCTGGCCATCCTCATTCTGGCGACCTTTTTGGTTTTCGCCGGATGGGTTCTGTCCCTATTCAATTACCCGCTGTGGATCAGCTGGGGCCTCTACCTGATAGCCGCCGTTTCCCTCGCGCTCCTTCTGAGCGCCCAATCCCGCGCCATCCAAATCACCCACCTGCATCAGGATCGCTGGGAGAAAACGGATGTCTTCGCGACTTCCACCTTTACCCTCGTTTTCCTGGTGCTGCTGGGCCTGATCCTGGGCCAAAAGACGGCTTTCCTCAGCTATAGCCCTTATCCCGCCCTGGCCTTCCCAACCCTGCCGCCGGCAGCCTGGCTCTTGGGCCTGGTGCCTGGGCTTCCAATCCTCCTGAGGCCTCATGATCACCGCGACTGACCTCTTTTTCCAATATCCGCAATCCGCGTCCCCCATCCTCAAGGGCGCCTCTTTTTCGATTCAGCCCGGCAGTCTGACCCTGATCGCGGGGGCTTCCGGCAGCGGCAAATCAACCCTGCTGCGGTGTTTCAACGGTCTCGTGCCGCACTTCACCGGCGGCGAGATCGGCGGAAAGCTGGAGGTTTTAGGGAAAGACCCAATCCGCCTTGGCCCCGAGCAGATGGCGGCCTGGATCAGCCTGGTCTTTCAGGAGCCGGAAACGCAGTTCGTTTACGACCAAGTGGATGAAGAGATCGCCTTTGCCCTGGAGCAAACCGGCCTACCCCGTTCAGAAATGCAGGCTCGGGTGGATTCGGCCTGCCAATTCCTGGGGTTGGATGGATTGCAGAGTCGCCGCATTGCCACCCTTTCCGGCGGCGAGAAACAGAGGGTTGCGATCGCCGGCGCGCTGGTCACGCAGCCTAAAATCCTGATCCTCGATGAACCAACCTCTCAACTGGACCCCCAAGGCGCGGATGAGATCCTGCGCTATATCCTCGACCTCAGGCAAAAATTGGACCTGACGATCCTGATCTCCGAACACCGCCTCGAACGAGTTCTGCCCTATGCCGACCGGGTAGCCTGGCTGCCCGGAGATGGGTCCGTCCATGAAGGGCCACCCCAGGAGATCCTCCCTCTATTGGAGCAGGTTCCACCCAGTGTGCAGATTGCCAAGCAACTGGACCTTAGCCCCATCCCCACCCGGCCAGAGGACTTTCCCCGCGTTCAGGTGAACAAGAGCGGACCAGAACTTACCGCCGGGCCAAATCCAGCCATCTTTCCGGTCGAGAGCTTATCGGCGACGAACCTCGCGGTCACCCTTGGAAACAGGGAAATCCTCAAACAGGTCTCCTTCAGGCTGGGACAAGGCGAATTATTGACCTTGATGGGCGCCAACGGTGCGGGAAAGACCACCCTGCTCCGGGCGGTCCTTGGCCTGGTTCCATCCCAGGGAGCCAGAATGATTATGGGGGAGCATATTGAAAATGCCTCCCTCAACGCCCTCATCCGCCAGGTCGCGTATCTGCCGCAAAACCCCAATGACCTCCTGTTCGCGGACAGCGTGCTGGATGAAATGAACGTCACGCTGGCAAACCATGACCTCAGCTTACCGCCAGACGAAATCCAGCAGCACCTGGCTCGATTTGGCTTATCCAAGTTGACCGCTGCCTATCCCCGTGACCTGTCGGTCGGCGAAAGGCAGCGGGTGGCCCTGGCTGCTATCACAATTTACGACCCGCCCATCCTGTTCCTCGATGAGCCCACCCGGGGCCTCGATTATGGCAGCAAGCGGGAATTGGTCAAGCTCTTGAAAAAGTGGCAGAAACGGGACAAATCGATCCTTGTCGTCACCCATGACGTGGAATTCGCAGCCTTGCTTGCAGATACTGTGCTGGTCCTGGACCAAGGTCAGGTCGCCTATCATGGCGCCCCCGGTCCACTCTTCACCCAATCCCCCGTCTATCAGACCCAAACGGCAAAAATTTTCCCGGGAACCGGCTGGTACCGTCCGGCCGATATTGACCCCGCCCAGATATCCCTCTCTGAGAACGGATAGGCTGTGGTAAAATTGTCCCGGCTCGTTATTTCAAAAATAAAATAAAAGTTGATATATTTCCGAGTGGATGGTTACATCCCTCACTATTGGTGGTATTTAACCCTGGGTATAAATAAACTGCGGGTTATGTTTTTAATGGTTTATCAGCTTAGTGGCAAATTATCCAATCCTGCTATTCAACTGGGAAATTGACACTGGCTACCGCAATTTGGATGGAGAATCGTTTACTAGGAGAGATATCAAATGTACGGTTACAGTGGAAAGATTCTGCACATTGACCTGAAAGAACGAACACATTGGGCCGAAGAAAAACCCGAAGAATGGTACAAACTTTATATCGGCGGCGTGGCAATGGCAACCCGGCTTTGTTGGGAGAACATCAAAGTCGGTTGCGATCCCTATGACCCAGGCAACCCCGTTTGCTTTGCCAATGGCATCTTTGCCGGCACGCCGGTACCCGTTGGCGGCAAATATGGCTTAGCCTCCAAATCCCCGCTGACCGGCTTCATCGGCGACAGCCTTTCCGGTTCCTGGCTCTCCATTGCCATGAAACGGGCACAATGGGACGGCGTGGTCATCCACAATGCCAGCGACAAATGGGTTCATGTCTTCATTGATGATGACCGGGTCGAGTTCCTGCCCGCCGATCACCTCCTTGGACTGGGGACCTACGAAACCGAAGAGACCATTCGCGAAGAATTTGGCGACGACCAGATCCGTTCAGCAACCATCGGACCTGCTGGCGAGCATATCGTCCGCTTTGGCAATGTCACCAATGACGGACGCCAGGCCGGCCGGACCGGGCATGGCGCCGTTTGGGGCAGCAAGAAGCTCAAAGCGGTCTCCTTCCGCGGCACCAGCGGCGTGAAAGTGGCCGACCCGGACACCCTGCTCAGCATGTCCTTCGACATCACCGAAGCCGCCCAGGGGAAATACACCGAAAAATATCGGATCTACGGCACCTCCACCAATATGCTCAACATGAACAAGCTCGGCCTGCTGCCCACCCGGAACTATCAGGAGGGCGTCTTCGAGTTTGCAGAACTGGTCAGCGGTGAATATTTGGACGAGCACCACAAAGTCAAGGTGATCGCCTGCGCCCAGTGCCCGATCGCCTGCGAACAGATGTCAATGGTCAAGAAAGGGCCTTTTGCCGGCGCTATGACGGGCATCGAATATGAATGCCTCCAGGCCGTCAGCTCGAACTGCGGCATCAACGATATGACCGCCGCCATCCGCCTGGTGGACCTCGCTGACCGGGCCGGGATGGATGCCATGTCGATGGGCGTGACAATCTCCTACACCATGGAAGGTTACGAGCGGGGCGTGTTCAAAAAGGAAGATTTCATCTGCGAGAAAGCGCCCGAAGGGCTTGAACTCAACTTTGGCAATGGCCCAGCCGCCGTGATCCTGGCGGAGATGATCCGCGACCGGGAGGGCATCGGCGATATTCTCGCCGAAGGCACCAAACGGGCCGCCCAGTATTTTGATCAGGAACGCAAAGCCGAAACCTGGAAATGGGCGATGAACATCAAAGGCCTCGAAACGCCAGGCTATGATGCGCGGTCACTCAAAACCTTCGCCGTCGGACTCGCTGTCGGCACCCGGGGGGGCTGCCACAACCGCTCCGCCGCCTATGACCCCGACATCAAGGGCGAGACCAACCGCTTCACGGTGGACAAAACCCGCGGTGAGGTCGCTTCCCGCTCCGAAGAGTACGCGGCCGTTTACGATACCCTGCCGATGTGCAAATTCATCCGCCGCTGTTTCACCGGCAAAGCCGACCGGGCTGGCGCCTGGCCTGCGATTGCCAAGCTGATCAACGCCACCACCGGCTGGAATTTTGACTATGATGATGTGGATCTGATCGGCGTCCGTGCTCATACGATGAAGAAAGCTTTCAATATCCGTGAGGGCTGGGTAGAAGCGGATGACGACCTGCCCTATCGCTGGAAACACGAACCGATGACCATCGGACCTTCGGCGGGGTATGTGGTGACCGATGAAGAGCTTAAATACCTCAAGAAAATCTATTATGAAGCCAAGGGTTGGACGCCGGAAGGGTTGATCCCCAAGAAAGTCCTGGCGGACCTCGGCATGGATGACGTCGCTGAAGAAATAGGCGTGTAAGGAGAGAATAATGGTAGCGTCCACGTCAAAATTTAAATACATCGTTTGCGATCCCGAACTTTGCATCGGCTGTCAGCTTTGTGAATATATCTGTTCCTACACAAAGACCGGGGAATTCAATTCCTACCGCAGCCGAATCCGCACCGTCCGGGTGGATGAAGTCCTGATCACGGCCGTCGCCTGCCGCACTTGCGAAAATGCGCCCTGCGTGATAGCCTGCACCCGCGACGCCCTCAGCCAAGACCCCGAATCCGGTATCATCCGGATCGATCCCCAGAAATGTGATGGCTGCGCCTGGTGCATTGAAGCCTGTGACTTTGGCGCGATCTCGATCAATCACGAGACCAAACTGGCGGAATTCTGCAACCAATGCGAAGACATTGAAGACGGTCCCCAGTGCGTCAAAATCTGCCCAAAGGACGCCCTGGAATACACCACGCCCGATCAGCGCGCCCAGCGCACCCGCCGCAGCCTGATTAAGGAAAGTCTGGATTTCCCATCCAAAGCTAAGGATCCCCGATGAGCGAAAAGCCCTCCGCAAATCCAAACGACGGTGAACTCCGAATTGGGGTTTATATCTGCCACTGCGGCAGCAACATTGCCGGCGTCATCCCTCCCAAGGATGTGGTCGAATTCGCTGAAGGTCTCCCGGATGTCGTTCGGGCAACCGACACGCTTTATGCCTGCGCCGATTCAGGCCAACGCCTGATCAAAGAAGACATCAAGAAATACAAGCTCAACCGGGTTGTGGTTTCCGCCTGCTCCGTCAGGATGCATGAACCCACCTTTCGGGCGGCGGTAGCTGAGGCCGGCCTGAACCCCTTCCTGATGGAAATGGCCAATATCCGCGAGCAGTGCACCTGGGCCCACGGGCACGACCGGGACGGCGCACTCCAAAAGGCCAAAGACCTGACGGCCTCAGCCGTTGCGAAAGTCCGGTTCCTGACGGAATTGGACATGATCAACGTGCCAGTGACCCAAAAGGCGATGGTCATCGGGGGCGGCGTGGCTGGGATCAGCGCCTCGCTGGACCTCGCCGAACAGGGAATCGAAACCATACTCGTAGAAAAGGAACCAACAATCGGTGGGGTCATGGCACAGCTCAACAAGACCTTCCCCACCATGGACTGTAGTATATGAATACTCGCACCTAAAATGGTTGACGCGGCGCGTCAGCCCAAAATTGATGTGAGAGCCTTCACCGAGGTTGAAAAGGTCGAAGGATTTGTCGGAAATTTCAAAGTCACCCTGCGCGAAAAGGCGAAGTATGTCCGAGCGGACCGCTGCAATGGCTGCGGCGCCTGCACCTTGGCCTGCCCCGTGGAAGTCCCCAATTATTTCGAAATGAGCCTGGCTCCCCGCAAGGCGGCCTATGTGCCGATGAGCCAGTCTGTGCCCCTGATCTATTCCATTGATATGGAAAACTGTATCCAATGCTACAAATGCGTGGATGCCTGCGGCGCGCTGGAAGCGATCGACTTCAGCCAGGAGGATAAACTGGTCGAAGAAGATATTGGCGCCATCGTGGTTGCCACCGGCTTTAGCCACTTCGATCCCAGCGTGATGGAAGAATACGGGTATGCCCGCTATCCCAACGTGATCACTGCGATGGAGATGGAACGGCTCAACAACTCCGCCGGCCCCACCTCCGGCGACCTGATCCGCCCCAGCGATCATGAATCCCCCAAGACCCTGGCTTTCATCAACTGCGTGGGGTCCCGGGACAAGCGCTACAACCCCTACTGCTCCAATTTCTGCTGCATGTATTCGATCAAGAATGCGGTCCTGCTCAAGCAGATGAACCCGGACGTAGACATCACGATCTATTACATGGATATCCGCACCCCCTCCAAGGGCTACGAAGAGTTCTATGACCGTGCCCGTGAAATGGGGATCCATTTCAGCCAGGGCCGGCCCAGCTTGATCACCGAAAACCCTGAAACGCACAATCTCTATGTGCACGCTGAAGACATTGCTCTGGGCCGGGTGACGGAAAAAGAATATGACATGGTGATGCTGAATCAGGCCGCCATCCCGCAGCCGGACCAGAACCACATGAGTTCTGTGCTTAACGTGGCCCAAAGCCCCGGCGGCTGGTTCATGGAATATCACCCCAAACTCCGCCCAATAGACAGCCCCACCGATGGGATCTTCTTCGCCGGCGCCTGCCTGGGACCGAAGGACATCCCCAGCAGCGTGGCGCAGGGTTCCGCCGCGGCGGCCCGCGCCAGCCGCATCCTCCACTCGGAAGAGTGGGATATCGAACCCACCGTAGCCGTGGTCTGGCCGGATCGCTGTTCCGCTGAGACCAAGGGCCGGGCCTGCGGCTTGTGCGTCAAAGCCTGCCCCTATGGCGCAGTCAAACTCGAGGGCGACAAGGCCGCCGAGATCATCACGGCCAAATGCCACGGCTGCGGCGGTTGTGTGGCTGAATGCCCCGAGGACGCCATCACCCAGTTGCATTACACCGACGCCCAAATCCTTGCGCAGATGCGGGCGCTGCTGGCCGAGAAACCGGAAGAAAAGATCCTCGCCTTCCGCTGCCATTGGTGCTCTTATGGCGGCGCAGACCTGGCCGGCACGAGTCATTTTGAATATACGGCAAACGAGCGCGGGATGAAAGTGATGTGCTCCGCTCGGATGGACAGCGATTTCATTTACGAAGCTTTCCGCCTGGGCGCGGGCGGCGTGCTCTATTCCGGCTGCCACCCGCAGGACTGCCACTACATCACCGGGCAGGTGGTCGGCGCAAAAAGGGCCTCTCGCCTCAAGAAAACCTTTGACCGGATGGGGATGACGGAAGGCCGTTTCCGGATCGAATGGATCAGCGCGGCGGAGGGTGATAAATATGCGCGGGTCCTAAACGAAATGCAGGACGTGCTGGACAATATCCCCCCGGAGGAACTCCACGAAGAGATCGAACGGCTGAAACCCGAAATGTCCAAACGCCTCAAGAATTTCCCCGGCGTGCCAGGCGTGGAAGAAGCGATGGTCTACTCCGATAAACTCGTCAAAGCCATCACCAGTCAATTGGAGGCGAAATGAGCCACACTGCCGGAGTACAGACCTTTGCAGACGAAGTCAAAGCCGTCCCGGGTGGTGAACATCTGGAACTTTGCTATTCCTGCGGGACCTGCGTCAGCAAATGTATGATCCAGCAGAAAGTGGAGCCGGATTACAACCCCCGCCGCCTGCTCCGAATGGTGATGGAAGGCATGGAAGAAGCGGCCTTCACCAGCCCCACCACCTGGTTGTGCTCGGAGTGCGACCTCTGCTTTTCCGCCTGCCCCCAGGAGATCCATATCTCGCAAGTCATCAAAGCGGTCAAAGAACTGGCTGTCAGAGCCGGTTATACCTCCCCGCTCACAGCCGTGACCGTGAACGAAGACCTCTGCTCGGGCTGCGGCATTTGCGCCATGGTCTGCCCCTACGAAGCGCCCTCCTTATACGAAAAAGAAGTCGATGGCGTCCTGGATCGCTTCTCCAAAGTTGATCCGAATAAGTGCATGGGCTGCGGCACCTGCGTGGCGGCCTGCCCCCTCGGCGCAATCGCCAGAGTGGGTGTGAGCAATGCCGAAATTACAGCTCAGTTCCCGGAAACGCCCAAAGATGCGCCCACCATGATCGTTTTTACCTGCGACTGGTCCCTGCGGGAAGCAGAGGATGTGGCCCTCCTGGAGAGTTATCCTGAGGACGAAGTCAATGTCATCCATATTCCCTGCACGGGCCGGATAGACCCGCAACACGCCCTGATGGCGCTCGACTCGGGCGTCAAGGGCGTATTGGTCTGTGGCTGCAAACCCGGAGAATGCCACTATAAACGCGGAACCGACGTTGCCAGTTGCAAAATCGGCCTTTTGGATACCATGCTCGGGCAGATGAACCTCCCCCAGAAGCAAATCCGCTTCGTTCAAATCGGCACCCAGGAACGGGGCCGGATCCGAGAGGAAATTGATGGCATGCTGAACACCTTAACCCAATCCATGGAGGCGATGGCATGACCAGCAAACCCAAACTCGCCTTTTACTGGGCCGCCAGCTGCGGCGGCTGCGAAATCACGGTCACAGAACTGGGCATGCGCCTGGTGGATATATCCGAAAAAGCGGATATCGTCTTTTGGCCCGCCGCGATGGACTTCAAATATGAAGACGTCCGAGCCATGGCGGATAATGAAATTGATATTACCTTTTTCAACGGTGCCATCCGAAACGAAGAAAATGAGGAAATTGCCCACCTGATGCGGCAGAAATCAAAGATCCTGATCGCCTTTGGCTCCTGCTCGCACCTTGGCGGCATCCCAGGCCTTGCCAATATGTATGATATCGAATCCCTTTGCCAGCGGGTTTTTGACACTTCTCCCTCCGTGGATGACACCCGCGGCACCCGCCCGCAGACCTGCACAATAGTCCCGGAAGGTGAAATTAAACTGCCCGCCCTCTACGAACAGGTGCAATACCTCGCTGATGTGACAGATGTGGACTACTTCATGCCCGGCTGCCCGCCGGTTGTGGACCAGGTCTGGGCTGTCTTCCAGGCAGCGCTGAGCGGTAACCTGCCAACGAAAGGTTCCGTCATCGGCGCAAGCGCCAAGAGCGTCTGCGACGTTTGTACTCGCAAAAAGGGCGAGCCGGGTTTCCGGATCACGGAATTCAAACGCCCCCACGAGGTGGAACTGGACCCTGATCTCTGTTTCCTGACCCAGGGTGTGATCTGCTGCGGCCCGGCCACCCGGGCTGGCTGTGGGACCCCCTGCCTCAATGGCAATATGCCCTGCCGGGGTTGCTATGGCCCCGCTGAAGGCGTGGAAGACCAGGGCGCCAAGCTGGCCAGCGCAATCGGCGCTCTGATCGATACGGATGACCCTGAAAAATTGAACCAGATCCTCGAGACGATTGTCGATCCTGCAGGAACATTTTATCGGTTTGGACTTGCCCATTCAATTATGAACAAGATGAAGTACGAACGAGGAACGGGACATGAAACAGAAGATCTGCATTGATCCAATCACCCGTCTTGAAGGACACGCCCGCGTTGACCTCTTCCTGAACGAAGAAGGCGCGCTTTCCAACGCCTATCTCGTCATCCCGGAGCTGCGCGGCTTTGAAAAATTCTGCGAAGGCCGCCCGGTGGAAGAAATGCCCAGGATCACCCAGCGCATCTGTGGGGTCTGCCCCATCGCCCATCACATGGCTGCCGCCAAAGCCGGCGACGCCGTCTACCATGTGGACCCACCCCCGACAGCGAAAAAGCTGCGCGAGCTGATGTATTCTGCCTTCTTCGTCGCCGACCATGCCACCCACTTCTACATTTTGGGCGGGCCGGACTTCGTTGTCGGCCCCGATGCGCCGAAATCCGAGCGCAATATCCTGGGTGTCGTCCGCAAGGTTGGCAAGGAAACCGGCAGCAAAGTCATGCAGCTGCTCAGGGACAACCACAAAATCACAGCCCTGATCGGCGGCCGCTATATCCACTCGGTCAGTGCGATCGTGGGCGGTGTTGCGAAACCGATCACTGAGGAAGACCGCCTGGCCATCCTCGAACGCGCCCAGCGCTCGGTGGAGTTTGCCAAAGAAACCCTCCAGCTCTTTGATGACATCGTGCTGGGCAATCCCGAATATGTGGACATGATCACTAGTGACGCTTTCGCCCATCAAACCTATTACATGGGCCTGGTGGACGAGAACAACAAAGTGAACTTCTATGATGGCAAAGTCCGCGTGGTTTCGCCCACCGGTGAGGAATTTGTCAAATATGGGCCGGAAGACTACCTGAATGTCATTGCAGAACATGTGGAACCCTGGACCTACCTCAAATTCCCCTACCTCAAGGAAATTGGCTGGAAAGGTTTTGTGGATGGAAAAGACAGCGGCGTCTACCGCGCCTCCCCGCTCGCCCGCCTGAACGCCGCCGATGGGATGGCAACGCCTGAGGCGCAGGCCATGTATGAGAAGTTCTTCGACACTCTGGGCGGCAAACCCGTCCATTCCACCCTGGCAACCCATTGGGCCAGGTTGATTGAGCTGCTCTACGCGGCGGAACGATCGGTCGAATTGGCCTCCGATGAGAGCATCACCGACCCCAAGGTCCGCACCATCCCCACCGCAACCCCAACCGAGGGCATCGGCATTGTGGAAGCCCCGCGCGGGACCCTGACCCACCATTACAAAACGGATGAACGCGGCCTGGTCACCGCCGTCAATCTGATCGTCGGCACAACCAACAATTACGCCGCCATTGATATGTCCATCGTCAAAGCCGCCCACAGCCTCATCCATGCCGGCGAACCCGTTTCGGATGCGGCCCTCAACAAAATTGAGATGGCTTTCAGAGCTTACGATCCGTGCATGGGCTGCGCCACGCACGCCCAGCCCGGAGATACCCCTCTGAAAATCAACCTCTTCGATCATAACCAAAATCTCATCGAAAAGATCCAGAGGGATTAGGAGCCAACCATGAGTCATCGCGGAAAAACGATCAAGAACCGAACTGAAAACCAAATGACGCTGGAGCGCCCGATGATCACCCGGCATTACCTGATGACCTGGGACCTGGACCGCTGCGTGGGCTGCCAGATGGGCCCCACAGCCTGCCCCAAAGACGCTCTGACGCATCTGGACGGCGAAATCGTGAAGGGCCGAATGGTCACGCCCCCCTCGGTGGATGTGGACCCCGATGCCTGCGTGATGTGCGGGATCTGCGTGGAAATTTGTCCGGTCCATGCCATCACCATGACCATCAATGACCAACCGGAAAACCCAGTCCTGAAATATGGCGCATTCCCGGAAGTGCGGGGAGACACCTCTTTCAACAAGGACGCCTTCGATTTCAGCCTCAAGGATTTCGTCATCAACAACTGCCCCACCAACATCATCAGCTATGATGCTGAAAAAGACACCATGGCGATCCGCTATGAGGACTGCATCCGCTGCCGTCAATGTGAAGTGGCCAGCGACGGCGCATTCCAGGTCACACAGGCATGGCAGGGCAAAGTCGAGCTGCACCGGGAACGCTGCGTGGAAGGATGCGTGGCCTGTGCCGATGTCTGCCCCACCCGGGCGCTGCACCTCAATGACGAGGGCGAGTTGGTCCTGGCGGATTACTACTGCATCAAATGCGGCTCATGCATGCATGCCTGCCCCATCCAGCCCGAATTCGAGGAGGTGCCATTTACCTTCGAATCTCAGGGCCAGACCCTGACCCGCTCCCATCAAAAGCTGGTCAACGGGGATCGACTGGCGATCAAAGTCGAACGCTGGCGGGTCCACCATACCCCGGTGCAAAGCGCCGCCTGGATCGAAGCCCTCCGCAAACTGGCCGATGATAAGGCCAGCGCCGTGGAAATTGACCGCAAACGGGCGCTCAAACGGCGGGATCTGATCGTTGCCCTGAAGGGGCACATCCTGCCAGAGAAGACCTGGGACAAAGATTAACTGCTGACTATAGAGACTGGTCGCCTTCTTTAGAGGCGGCCGGTTTTTCATTTTAAAAGGTAAAATTCAACTGGAGGCGAAACTCATGATCAAACTCAGCAACCCCCAGGCGGAATGCTACTACCCAGCCAAATCAGGCGGTGAAAGCCAGCTGAGCCGAACAACCCATTTAGGCATCGGCGCGCATCAGGACGACCTCGAGATATTCGCCATCCATGGCATCCTCGCAGAATATGACAATGAAAACCAGTCTTTCACAGGGGTGACAGTGACGGATGGGCGCGGCGCCCCCCGCTCGGGGGATTACGCCAAGCTCACGGATGATGAACTTTGGGTGATCCGAACCGCAGAGCAAAAAAAGGCCGCGGAGATTGGCAAATACAAGGCTCAATTCCTTTTGAACCACAGCAGCGCGGCCGTGAAATCACCGGACAGAGAGGAAGTCATTGGAGACCTCATCACGATCATTGAAGCCTGCCGGCCGGAAATCATCTATACCCACAACCTGGCGGACAAACACGATACCCATGTGGCCGTCGCCCTCAGCGTGATCGAAGCCCTCCGCAGGATGGGGCAACAGGCCAAAGGCATCCAGCTCTACGGTGCGGAGGTCTGGCGGGGGCTGGACTGGCTGCCCGCAGACTGGAAAATCGCTCTGGATGTGTCCAGCCATCCCAAGCTCCAGGCAGAACTGCTGGGAGCCTTCACGTCCCAAATTGCCGGGGGGAAACGCTATGACCGGGCCACGCTGGGACGCCGCCGGGCAAACGCGACCTATCACCAATCGCATGCTACGGATCAGGCAGAACTGATGACCTACGCGATGGACCTGACGCCGCTGATCAAGGATGCCAGCCTTGCGATCGCGGATTTCATCAACCAGCCCATTCAAGAGCTGGCCGAGGATGTGAAAAATCGGCTCAACCGCCTGACAGCCGTAAAATAGACCTTCTTACCCCCATTTGTTCCCAAAAGACCTTCCTCAATAGAGCGAGTTCCCCACAGCCTCCGCTACACGGCCAGACGCCAGAGGTTCAGAATCAGGTTGCCCTGGCGGGGAACGATAAATAAGCCCCGGGCAATAGGGTGTTTCAGCTGGTCAGAACCACCACTTATCGCGCGAGGTCCTTGATCACATCCATCAAGCGCCGCCGCTTTTGGATATAATCGCCTTTCCTAAGCTTCCCGGCATCGTAAGCTGCATCCAGTTGAGCGATTTCCAGGAGGATGGGGTCTGCCGCTTTGGGCAAAACAACCTTTTGTTTCCCCCGGAAGAGCCCATAGATCACCCCGCCGGCCGCTGCCAGACTGGCCAGGCCGATCCCGACCTCCCACCCTTTGCCAGTCCCCAAAGCCTTTTGTGTCCCCAGTTTAAAGTTGAAAACCTGCCCCGGTTCAAGCCCCGGGGCTATGTAAGATAAAGCCGTCCCCGTTTCGGTGTCAATCGTCTCAGTGTAGGCGATTCCTTCGCCCTGCAAGCTTATCCCGCTATCTTCGGCAACCAGAAATTCGATGTTTTCGACGGGCAAATTAAAGGCCTTTTCAAATTCCTGCTCAGCGGTGAAGGGCACGGCATAACTGAAGAACACCTCTGCGGATGGATACCCCGGAACAACCGGGGCCGTATCCAGCAGAAGGCCCTCATCCTGCAGGAACCGGTCGCCCAGGCCGGCGCCGCTGAACCAGAGCGAATCCGCCTCGGCCGGTAGGGAGAGCTGGGTGGTCGTTGCAAGGCCCAGCTCAGCATCATAAGACCCGACCCAGGTGCGGTCTCCCAGGTTGCCCAAAAGATAGTATTCCCCCACCCAAAGCTGACCCCCACTGGCGTTCAGCATCACCGTCATCTGAGTAATCATGACCTGACGGGGGTCATCCGTGGTCTCGTAGACCGCAATAGCTAGGTCCTGGATTTCCTGACCGGGCACATAAGCCAAAGATGCAGAAGTATAGGTGACGCCTGAATACGTCGTTGCCGCGATCAAGAGATCGCCCGCGTTCAACGGCAGCCCTTCAAACCTGAAAACGCCGGTCTCATCCGCTTCAACTTCATACGTGCCGGCGAGTTTATCTTCGGAATAGACATGCAAAGTGATCAGCAAGCCGTCCGGCGTCTCACTCCCAGCGGTCGCATTATGGACCTCGCCAGTGACTGTGATGGCTGCGTCCTGAGCCTGCCCGGGGATCAGCGCCAGAAAGCTCATAGTGATCGCAACGATCGCCGCCCAGGGAATTTTCTTCATTTCGCCTCCCCCACAGGGTGACCGCACTGGGCGCAGAACCGGTCATCCGGCCCCAAGCGACGTCCGCACTGCGTGCAAAATTGGGCCTGGGCTTCGTCCGGGTCTTCCTGTCGAAGTTCAGCAACCCGCTCTTCAATCGCTGTTTCGATATCGTCCGTCTCGGCCTGGAAGGGCCTCAGGATATACGCGGCCAAGGCCATTGAAAGCGCCAAAGTAACCAGAATTGTGCCAATCTGAATCATCAGTCCACCTTCATCAATTCTGCCAGTTCACTCAGCAGGGTCTCTGGATCCACCATGCCGATATGGATATAGGCCACATTCCCCTCCGGGTCAATGATAAATGTTTCAGGCACCGCGGTCACGCCATAGGCCGAAGTGATCCGGCCTTCACCTTCGACAATCAAGGGGAACGTGATGGCCTGATCTTCAGCCACAGCCGAGACGGCTGCCGCCGTGTCATTCATCGCCACACCCACAAACTGCACGCCCTCATCCGACAAATCCCGCCAAACCGATTCAAAAGCCGGGATCTCATCTTCACATTGCGGGCACCAGGTCGCCCAAAAATTCAGCACCACAATTCCGCCCCGGAAATCCTGCAATCTAAATTCGTCGCCGTTGATGTCGCTTGCGGAAAAAGTCGGTGCAAGTTCACCAGGCAGGGGCCGTCCAGCCCCTCCGCTGGGGTTGATCGAGTTGCCCCACAGAACAGCAATTATCACGGCCACCAGGACCAGGCCAATGATCGCCCCGACCTGCGCGCCAGCGTTCTGCCTGCGTCCGCTTGCCTCGTCCTCCTGACCAGCCCTCGGCCACCAGGCCAGAACGCCGCCCAGCAGCACCACCATGCCGCCCGCCCACAGGAAACCGCTCAGAGGGTTGATCATCGCGCTGAGGCTGATCTGCCCGGAGGGGTCCCAGCTGAACAGGACCAGGTATAGGTCCTCGCGCAGGGAGGAATGGATCGCAGGCGAAGCCATGGTCTGGTCATAGCCCGGATAGTAATTCAACTGCGGTTTCAGGATGGTCAGGTAATCAGCCCCCTGATACACCGCAATGGAAGCCCAGGTATCCAGATGGTCCTCACTCGATTCCTGCACCAGGTCTTCATAAAGCAGCGTGTAGCCGCTCACGGGGACCGATTCGCCCGGCGCCAGAGTGGCCTGCTGTTCATAGCCATAGAGTTGGGTGCCGATCACACCGACGGCCATCAGCACCACGCCCAAATGGATCAAATGGGCGCCGTAGCCATGCCGGCCGAAAATGGGCAGCCGCCCGAGAGCGCCTGGCCACCCGGACTGTTTGATCCGTTGCCCAAGATCGAAGCCAATCTCGCCCAGCGCGGCCCCGCCGGAAAACCCGGCAACCGTCAGACCAATCAAAGCCGCGGGCAGCCTGAACCCCCACCCCCAGGCGGCCCCAAACCCCGCCAAAGCGCCAATCAGGGGCGGCGCCAAACGCCAGAGATTCCGGCGGCTTCCCTTGACCAGCCTCCCGATCAGGGGGCCAACACCCATCAGGAAAACCAGGACGCCCAGCTGCGGTCCCACCACCCGGTTGAACCAGGCCGCCGGCGCGGTGAACGTGCCGCCCGTCAGCGTCGGCAGCAGTGTGCCCACCAGGATGGATAAGGTGATCAGCATCAGGGAAAGCAGAGCAAAGAAAAAAGCGCCATCGGTGGAAAGGATCTTGTCCGGGAGGTTGACCTGCCCAAAGGCCTTCCGCCTCACGATCATCAGGGCAAAGGAACTGACCAGAATCACAGCCAATGCGGCCAAAAAGTAGGGGCCAACCACCGATTCGCTGAAGGCGTGGACCGACTGGATCAGACCGCTGCGGGTCGTAAATGTGCCAAAGAGGACCAGCGCAAAGGAAATCACCGCCGAGAAAACATTCCAGACTTTGAATCCCCTGCCCCGGGATTGCCGATCTAAACCATGCAGCAAGGCCGTGGCTGTCAGCCAGGGCATCAGGCCGGCGTTTTCCACCGGATCCCACCCCCAATACCCGCCCCAGCCAAGCACGTCATAGGCCCAGCGCATCCCCAGCAGCAGCCCCACGCCCAGAAAGAGCCAGGCCATCAGAGACCAGTTGCGGGCCTTCTCCGGCCAGAGGTCCGTATTCCCCACGATCAGGGATGCCAGGGCATAGGCAAAGGGGATCGCCAGAGCGACATATCCCAGATAGAGGAAGGGCGGATGGAAAACCATCCCGGGATGCCGCAGCAAGGGGTTCATCCCCAGGCCGTCCTGAGGCACGGCGGCAGCCAAACGGAAAGGATTGGAGAAGAACAGCGTCATCGCAATGAAAAAGATTGTCGCCAGGCTCATCACAAAGACCGCCCAGGTATCCAGATCTTCTTCTGCGGAAAGGTGCCTGGCGACCAAGGCCGAGAAAAGGGCCTGCAAAAACGCCCAAAACAGGAGGGAACCCTCCTGACCCGCCCAGAGCGCTGAAAGCTTCAGGAAGAACGGCAAACCCAGGCTGGAATGACTGGCGACATACCTTAACTGGAATTGGTCCGTGATAAAGGCGATTACCAATAAGAGCAGCGCGAGCAGCAGCAAACCGGCGCTGCTGTAAACGGCATTTCGGGCGCTGCGCTGCCAGCGGAAGTCTTCTTTTTTCAGGCCAAAGATCAGCGCGAAGGCCGCATAGAGGGAAGAAAACAGGGATAAACCAATCAGGATTGATCCGACTTCAGCGAGCATTCTTTTCTCCTGGACGTTCGTTGGTGCGATTATGTCGTTGGTGCGATGATCTCAAATCATACAAAGAGCATTTATAATAACAGCTTTTTCACTGCCAACCCGTGCTTTACCCAGCTGGCATCTCTTTACCAGAACCAAGTTAAATGATACCAACTCACCCAGGTCAATGCAAACCCAAAAGGATAAAAAATACCGCCGAAATATCGGCGGTCTGGATGGCTTACACGATTTCTCAGGAGAGGTCGGGCGGCGGGTCCCCGCTGTCATCACCCTCAGCCTGGTTTTTCTCAGCTGCCTTTGCGGCTTTGCGCTCAGCCACCACTTCCTCGAGTGGCGGTGCGAGTTGATATTCGCTCCGCCCGGCAGGAATGCCCTTGATCTTGATAACCTCCATCTTGATCAAAATCAGAATCAGACCAATCACCACCATCAAAATGGCAAAAAACCGAGAATAGCTGAATGCTGTCCCTGGGAAGGTCGGCTGATCGGGGCGGAAAAATTCGATCACATTGCGGCCCACACCGGCCAGGATCAACCAAAGCCCAAAGGCCATGCCGGGTTTCAGCTTATCCTTGTACTTCCTGGCGATCCAAAGGATCAACCCGGTCGCGAGGATATTCCAAACCATTTCATAGGCAAAGGTGGGATGGAAACGGGTCGTCTCCTCCGGATAGAGGCTGAGGTTGTTAAAAGGATAGATCCTGTGCGCGGCGGAAATCTTGATTCCCCAGGGCAAAGTGGTCGGAGGGCCATAAAGTTCCTGGTTAATGAAGTTCGCCGGCCTGGCAACAGCCTGCCCCAAAAGCAAGCCGGGGGCAACGGAATCGAACATCAGCCAAGGGTCCAACTTCATCTTGCGGGCATAGAGGAGGAAAGCGATCACGCCGAACAGTATCGAGCCGAAGAAATGCAAACCGCCTTCTTTGATATTCAGGATCGCAATGGGGTCCTGAATATAATGCATGTCGCCGCCGAGGGTGGCATTGGCGACATACCACAGACGCGCCCCAATGACGCCGGCCGGAATGATCCAAAGCAGACTGTCCCAAACGTATTCGGGGTCGCCGCCCCGGCGCTTGAACTCCGAAGCCGTCAGCCAGGTGGCAACAGCCACGCCCAACATGACCAAAACGCCATACCAGTACAGTGAAAATGTAAAAGTGCCGATTTCAATCGTAAAAATGATCGGATCAATCATTCATGTCTCCTTTTCTTTTATTCCATATAACCCAGGTCGCGCAGACGCTGCTGGATCATGTTATCCTTCAATGAGATCTTTCTGGATGAGAAGCCCGAGTTGCGGGTCATCGCCAAATCCAGGTAAGCATCCAGCACCTTTGAAAGCGCTTCAATGCGCTTGGGGTCCTGATAGGGTTGCTTCTCCGTCGGATCACCGGCCAGGTCATACAAGACCTTGGAAACCCCTTCCATAGCGATCATCTTCTCATCGCCCTGATAAACTGCCCTTTGGGTGGCGGAAGTGTGATATGTATCGCTCAGTTCCGGATAATGTTTGCGGATAACCTCAATCGCACTATCCGGCGCATAAGCCTCGGAGACCGCCCAGGCCTGCTGATTATCCCGTTGATCGGCGAGCCTCAAGAGGCTTCGGCTGGGCACATCCACCTCATCCGCATAGGGCATGTTTAACGTCTCAAATCCCAAATAGTCCAGGATCGAATAAAAGACTCGGATGGTTGAAACCCAGGTTTGAACCTGGCTTGGTTTTTCAATGCCCGGTACCCGCATGAACAAAGGCACCCGGACCAGTTCTTCATGGACGCCAAAGCCGTGTCCCATATAGCCATGCTCGCCCAGCATCTCGCCGTGATCGGCCAGGAAAACCACCATCGAATTTTCGCGGTGGTAGTCCGTATTCAGGGTCTCGATCAGCTGACCCAAAAGGTGATCCTGATAGGCCACTTCAGCGTCGTACATATCCGAAAGGGTTTGCGCTTCAAGATCGTTAAAAGGCTCGACCAGCGGGATCAGCCACTGCGCCGCCTTGCGGTTGAAATCACCCATGAACCGCTGAGCTTCGGGGGTCTCATAGAAATATGGCACCAACTTGCGCACGTATTCATCCGGCGGCGCGTAGGGCAAATGGGGCTCCATCAGGTTAAGAAAGACAAAATTGCCGCCCTGCCTTTTTTCACCAATTTCCTTGATGAAAGCGTTGCTATCCCGTACGGATCGGGCCGTCATGCCCTTGAAATTGCCCGCCTTGGTCCACATCGGGACGAAGAGTGGGCGCAAAGCTGCCAGAAAGAGGTCGCTGGGCTGGGCAAAGGCATTTTGGATGGGGTAAGAGAGCTTCCGCAAAACCTGGGTGTATTTACTCCAGAATTTGCGTAAGGGCTTCCAGATGTCATCAATTTCTTTTTGAGGCGTCGAGGGAACGACCCCGCCGTAGTTATAAAACTGGTCAAACCCGCGGGTGAAACCATTTTGGAGCACGCCCACCAAGGGGTTGTTGCAGAAACCGGTGGTCGTGAAGCCCCCGGCCGAAAGCCGGCTGGCCAGGGTCTGAAATTCTTTGGGAAGCGCATCATCAGCCTGAACGGTGCCATGCACCGCCGGCGCCTCACCGCTGAAAAGGGAGGCGTGCGATGGGATTGTCCACTGCCCAGGAGAGACCGCTCGCTTGAAAAACAGACTTTCCTCAGCCAGAGAGTCGAGATTCGGCGTTGTCGGTCGACCATACCCATAAGAACCAATCCGATCAAACCGGTGGGTGTCCAACACTACTAAAATGACATTCTTATCAAGAGGTTTTGACATAGTTCCTTTCAAACCAAAGGTTCAATTGGATTTTTCGCGGTAAAGCTGCGGATCCACAACCTTCGCCATGGCAGCAGCATTAACCTTTTGATCCAGAAAAAAAGCAAGCCTTTGGAACTCTTCCATTGGATCTGATAACACATCATTATAATTGACAATTAATGTTTGAATATCTTCGCGCCCATCCAGCCAGCGGGTCACCTCAGCCAAATGGTCGGCATAGGATTGCGACAGCTGTTCTTCAGCGCTGGACTGACCGGGTCCCTTGCCGTTCCGGACCATCATCCGCTGCTGCGAAGCCATCACTTCACCCAGGTCACGCTGCATAAAAATCACCCGATAAGAATACCCTGTTTGGGGCAGATATTCCAATAAGGCGGATATGATCTTCACCGCCTTGCCCGGCGAGGTCGCCAGCCAGGCCGTATCGCCTTTGGGCAGCTTTTTCACCCGTTCAAACTCATAATATCCCTTCGGGTTGCTCGGGTCCGCCTGGCGGATATCATCCACCACCAGCGGCATCCTCCCTGCCTGCAGGGCGGACATCATCATCGAAGTGCCCGAACGGGGCAGGCCGGAGACAACCGTTATAAAATCTTCCTTCGTAAACAGTTTATTGAGATAATTGCGGATTGATGTCATTAAACCTGAATTCTAAAGATGCCTGAAGTTGCCCAGGCCAAACCCACTGAGGTAGTGGAAGGACCATTTGGGGCTTTCCTGCGAAGTCGGAAGCTCATCAGGGCGGAAAACCAGGACTTTGGTCGTCGCGTTCAGCTTTCCAAAAGCCTTAAAATCCTTGGTCGCAGGAACCATGTTGCGCCAGGTGCCGGTGTTGATGTAATACTGTTCATCACCTTGCTTGGCAGATACTAAAGATACTTCAGGCATGTGCGTATGTCCACCAATCACACATTTGCATCCGGAATTCTTGTCCTGGATCAAGGCCTCGCGCTTGGCCCATTTTGCCTGGGAATTGAGCTTGATCTTCTTGGAGACCTGCTTCATCAATTGTTTGACTGACCAATAAGGAATGCCGTTCTTTAACAGGTCCGAATTCAAAACACCTTCCAGCAGGACCCGCTGGCTTCTCTTGATCGAGGCGGCCTCGCCAAGTTCCTTGTGAATACGGTCAATTTTTGAAAGGGCATTGATCGTGCGGGTAAAACAGGGCCGCATGAACTCCCAGGTCTGTTTTTTAGGAACCCCGGGGGTGGAGAAAAGATACGCCAGCAAGGCCGAGGTCGGGCGGACATCGTCAAAATCCATCAGCCTTTGGTAAAGCGCCATCAGGATCGGATCACTTAAAATCTTATCCACGCCATACCGATCAACAAAGTAGTAGGGCAAAGCGGCACCAAATTCGATCGTGGTGATGTCCCCCAGAGGAGCGTTGCCATAAACCTCTTCGGAGAATTCCGTCGGGATCACCTCAAGCGCGTGGGTATCCGCCGAAAAATTCATCGGGTCATATTCATGCCCATGCCGGGTCAGACAGAAAGGATTGCCCTCCTGATCCCGGTAGATAAACTGATGGTCAAAGGCCAGATCCCCGCCAGCGGTCCCCAGCAGCTCTCGGGCCTTCATCCGCAGGGCCGGCGTCGCATTGATCAGCCGGTCATGGTTGCCCGGGATGTAATGGACCCGGACCTCAACATCAAACCGCTCCTGGATCGAGCGGAAAAGCAGCAGAGTTTCCTTCACCTTGTCCTCTGCGGCGATCGTATCCAGAATTTGAAGGGATTTCGTCTCCCAGGGCGAACCCGGCCCCACTTCCTGGTTATCAACATAAGGCCGCTGCGGCCCCTCAAACCACAGGGCTGACCGGTTGATCTCGAAAATGTCCCCAGCGAGGACCAGATCAACCTGCCGGATCTGGTTTGAGATCGCGATCAGATTGATCTCGCTCAAGTAGGATTGATAAATATCGGCTGGCAGGTTCCGATTGAAGGTTAAATCCCCAATCCTGGTGGACTGGGCTTCTGAAAAATGCAGGTCTGATAATACAACTAACATTTCTTCTCCTATAGAATACGGTTCTAGTCCATTATCCCATGCGCGCATTAACAACCAGGTTAAGATCACCTGAAAATCAGGTAAAGACCTGACCAGCCATCATTTTTTTGGACCCAATCAGATTGGGTTCAATACCTGTTCAAAGCCCTCAACGATGCGGGGAAGGTCCTCGTCCGTGATCCAATAATGGCAGACCAGGCGGAAATGCCGGGGGCCTGTATCGCCCACCAAGATGCCCAGTTCCTTCAAAGCCTGAGCAACTTCCACTGCCGAGCGGCCCAGGGCCGGGGCCAGTTCGATGTAGACCATATTGGTATTCGGCGATCCCTTATCCAGGTGGACGCCCTCAATTCTCGCCAGGCCTTCCGCCAGCACCTGGGCATGGGCGTGGTCCTCGGCCAGCCGGTCCACCATCTCCTCCAGCGCGACGATCCCGGCCGCGGCCAAGATCCCGGCCTGGCGCATCCCGCCGCCCAGCTGCTTACGGATCCGCACTGCCTCGGCAATGAAGTCCTTCGTCCCGCAGAGCACTGACCCCACCGGCGCACACAGCCCTTTGCTCAGGCAGAAGGTCACCGAATCGACCATATCCACCAGGTCAACCGCAGGGACGCCCTGGTCCACCGCAGCGTTGAACAGGCGCGCGCCATCCAGATGAATAGCCAGGTGATACTCCCTGGCAACCGCCGCCGCTTCGAGCATATAGTCCCTGGAAAGCGATAAACCGCCGCACTTGTTCTGCGTGTTCTCAAGGATCAGCAACCGGGAGCGGGGGAAATGCGGGTCGTCCTCCCGGACCGCATGCCGGATATCTTCAAGCAAAAGCGTGCCATCCGGCTGATTCGGGATGGTGTGCGGATGCACGCCGCCCAGGGCAGCCGTGCCGCCGCCTTCATATACAAAAGTGTGGGCGCAGTCGCCCATGATTGCTTCATCACCCCGGCCGCAATGGGCCAGCACCGCGGTCAGGTTGCCCATCGTGCCGGAAGCGACAAACAAACCGGCTTCCTTTCCCAGCCGCTCCGCAGCCATGGCCTGCAGGCGGTTGACGGTCGGGTCTTCGCCATAGACATCATCCCCCACCTCGGCGTTCGCCATCGCCTGGCGCATCTTCTCGGTGGGCAATGTCACCGTATCTGAACGGAGATCAATCCCTTTCATATCGGCTTCCTCTCATCGCTCTGCAAAGTATCAATCACGGCCTGCAATTCTTCAGGCAGGGGAGCTTCAAAGGTTTGCTCGCCGCGGTTTCCCGGCAGCCGGACTGAGAGCAGCCGGGCATGCAGGAAAAACCGGTCCAGGTCCAAACTGGGCTTGCGGCGGCCGTAAAGCGTATCCCCCACCACGGGCGTGCCGAGATAACTGAGATGGACTCGGATCTGGTGCGTCCGACCGGTGATGGGATGGGCCTCCAAAAAAGTGTGGTTTTCAAAATTCTCAAGGGTAAAATATTCCGTGATCGCCGGCTTGCCCTGCCCGCGCAGGCCCACCGCCATCCGGGTGCGGATGTTCGGGTCGCGGATGATCGGCGCTTCGATCCGGCCTGTCGGCGTGGGCGGCTGCCCATCCACCAGGGCCAGATAGGCCTTATCAGTATCCCGGCTCATGAATTCCTTCACCAGCCATTTGTAAGCCTTTTGGGTTTTGGCAAAGATCAGCACACCGGAGGTTTCCTTATCCAGCCGGTGCACCACGCCCGGCCGGTCCGGCTCCCCCACCGAGCGGACCGGCGGGTAATACGCCAAAAGGGCGTTGACCACCGTGCCGGATTGGTTGCCTGCGCCGGGATGCACCACCATGCCGGAGGGCTTGTTGATCACGATCACCTGGTCATCCTCATAGAGGACGTCCAAGGGGATGTCCTCGGGTACCAGCCCGTCAGCGTCATCCTCGGGGACGTCAATCCGCAGCAGGCTGCCCGGCCTGACCTTGGCTCCAGCCTTTTCAACCAGAATGCCATCCAGAGTCACATTGCCCGTTTCAATCAAATTCTTGATCTGCGAACGCGATACTTCAGGCAGCTGCTCTGCCAGGAATTTATCCACCCGGAGGTCTTCCCCGGCCGGCACCTCAAATTGGTGCTCCTGGGTCATCATGCGGGTTTCCGATCCGACTCGGTCGGCTCAGCGGCTTCTTCGGCCTGCAGAACCTTTGCTTTCTGTTCCTTGCGTTCGGCCTGCCAGATGGCCAGGATCAGCAAAGCCGTCCCCACCGTGATGCTTGAATCGGCAATATTGAACACGGCAAAACTGCTGACCGAAATAAAGTCCGTCACCGGTCCAAAGGCGATCCGGTCGATCAGGTTGCCCAGCGCGCCCGCCATCTGCATGGATAGGGCAACCCGCATCAATTTCTCATCCTTCGGCACCTGCGGGTAGTAGACGATGATAAAGATCGAGACAATCACCGCCATGATCCCAAAAATCAGGCCGCCCTCCTGAAAAAGCCCAAAGGCCGCCCCGGTGTTATGCCAGTAGACAAACTTCAGAACCGGTCGCAGCCATTCCCAGGGCATCCAGACGGTGCCGAAGGGGATATTGGCGCGCACAAGAGCTTTGGTGACCTGGTCAATGACCAGCACCACCGGCACCACTGTCAACAAAATCCAGTATTCTTTTAACGTTTTCTTCAAACGGTACTCCCTTATCCTATTTTAGCCAGGCTGATGCGGACCGTCTCGCCATCGAATTCGTCCTGAGCGAATGGCAGCCCCGCAGGGTTGGAGCCGACAGTCAGGCTGGCAGCGAGGGTTTCTTCTTTGATGTAACCCTCGAAAGCCTGAATGGCTTGCGCTAGGCGATCGGATGCCGTAAAGTATAAATCAATCCGGTCGGCGATATCAAGATCGGCATCCTTCCGCAATGATTGTACCCGGCGGACGAACTCGCGCACCAGGCCCTCATTCACCAGTTCCGGCGTCATCTCCGTGACCAGCGCGGCTAGGTAAGCGCCTTCGGAGGCGACTGCGAAACCGGCTTTGGATTCAGCGCGCACTTCAACCTCGTCCGACGTGATCTCAAAGGTCTCGCCTTCCACCTCGACGCTCAGGCTCTGCCCTTCCAAGAGCTGCCGGGCGGACTGATCCGCGGGCAGGGACAGCAAGGCTTTCCGCACTTTGGGGAAGTCGGCCTTGAAGCGCTGCCCCAGCTGTTTGGGCAAGGGGTTCAGGCTGAAGCTCACCGCTTCACTGGCGCTGCCGAGCAGGCTGACGGCCTTGACGTTCAGCTCATCCTCCAGCAGGTCGGCATAATCCGTGACAACACTTTGCTCGTCCAGGTTCCCGACCACGAATTCCGCCAGCGCCAGCGGCTGGCGCACCTTGAGGTTCTGCGAGTTGCGGGCGGCATGGCCCAGCGAGGCCAGCTTCATCACGGTGGTCATATCCCGGTTCAGCTTCTCATCAATCATCTCGGGATCATAGGCCGGCCACTCCGCCAGGTGCACGGAGATCGGCGCGTCCGGGTCCACCTTGCGGACCAGGTTCTGGTAGATATGGTCGGCGATGAAGGGCATCGTGGGTGCCAGCAGGAACGAAAGCGTCCGCAGCGCCTCATAAAGCGTGGCATAAGCCGCGGCTTTATCCGAATCCGATTCGGTCTTCCAATAGCGCCGGCGGGAGCGTCGCAGGTACCAATTGGAAAGCTGGTCCACAAATTTCTCAATCGGCCGGGTCGCGCCCAGCACATCATACTCCTCAAAAGCCATCGTCACATCCCGGATCAGGGTATGCAGGGAAGAAAGCAGCCACTTATCCAGGTCGCTGTAGACCGGTTTGACGGCGCTGTCCGGCGTCCACTGGTCCAAATTGGCATAGGTCGCAAAGAAGGAATAGGTATTCCAGAGCGTCAGGGTGAAATTGCGCACGACCTCGCCCACCAGGTCCTGCGAGAAGCGCCGTTCCTGTCCGGGAGGGCTGGCCGTGTAGAGATACCAGCGCAGGGCATCCGCGCCATGCTCTTTGAGCACATCCCAGGGTTCCACCACATTGCCTTTGGACTTGGACATCTTCTGCCCGTCCTTATCCAGGATCAGGCCCAGGCAGATCACGTTTTTGAAGGCATTGCTATCAAACACCAGCGTGCTGACCGCATGCAGGGTATAGAACCAACCCCGGGTCTGATCCACTGCCTCACAGATGAAATCGCCGGGGAACTGCTCCTTGAAGATCTCCACATTTTCAAAAGGATAATGCCACTGCGCTACGGGCATGGACCCTGAGTCGAACCAGACATCGATCAGCTCCACCACCCGGTTCATCTTGCCATGGCACTCCGGACATTCGAAATGGACGTTATCCACATAGGGCCGGTGCAGGTCCAGCTCGCTCAGGTCCTTGCCGGCGCGCTCACTCAGCTCCTGCACGGAACCGATGCACTCCTGATGATGGCAGGTCTCGCATTCCCAGACGGGCAGCGGCGTGCCCCAATAGCGTTCCCGCCCCAACGCCCAGTCGATGTTGTTCTCCAGCCAGTTGCCAAAGCGGCCGTTCTTGATGTAGTCCGGATACCAGTTGATGTTCTCGTTCAAGGCCACCAGGCGGTCCTTCACCTCGCTGGTGCGGATATACCAGGTGGGCCGGGCATAGTAAAGCAGCGGTGTGTTGCAGCGCCAGCAGAAGGGATAGGTGTGCTCGTAGGTGCCAGAGCGGAACATCAGTCCGCGGTGGTCAAGTTCATCCACAATCAACGGGTCGGCGTCCTTGACCCACATCCCCGCCCAGGGGCTGATCTCATTGATGAAGCGGCCCTCATCGTTGATCGTCATCAGGATCGGGAGGTCATTCTCCACCGACATCTGCATGTCATCCGCGCCAAAGGCCGGGGCGATATGCACCAGGCCGGTGCCGTCCTCGGTGGTGACAAAGTCCGCCAGCACGACGTAGTGGGCGTCCTTCTCAACGGGCAGGAAGGTGAACAGCGGCCGGTACTTCCAGCCGCGCAGATGTTTACCCTTGTAGGTCTTCACGATTTCATAGGGCGCATCCCCCATCACCTTTTCCAGCAGCGGCCGGGCAAGCACCAGATATTCTTCATCCTCGCCTTCGCCGGATTTGATCTTGACATATTCAATATCCGGGTGGGCCGCCACAGCCACATTGCCGGGCAGCGTCCAGGGAGTTGTCGTCCAAACCAGCAAGGAGGTGTTTTCCTGATCCACCAGCGGCATCCGCACAAAGAGCGAAGGATCAATTGCCTGGGCATAACCCTGGGCCACCTCGTGGTCGGAGAGCGGCGTCCCGCAGCGCGGGCAATAGGGCACCACCTTGAAACCCTGATAGAGCAGGCCCTTGTCCCAAATGGATTTCAGCAGCCACCAGACCGATTCAATGTAGGAATTCTTGTAGGTGATATAAGCCGTTTCCAGGTCCACCCAGTACCCGATCCGGTCGGTGAGCTTTTCCCAATCCTGGATATAGGTGAACACCGAGTCGCGGCAGAGCTTATTGAATTTGGCAATGCCGTAATCTTCAATATCCTGTTTATTGGTGAACCCCAGGCGCCTCTCCACCTCGATCTCCACCGGCAGGCCGTGGGTATCCCACCCACCCCGGCGCGAGACGTGATAACCGTTCATGCTCTTATAGCGCGGGAACATATCCTTGAACACCCGCGCCAAAACATGATGCACGCCCGGTTTACCGTTGGCCGTCGGCGGACCTTCGAAAAACACATATTCCGGGCCGCCCTCGCGGCTGGTCATGGACTGGTGGAAGACATCGTTTTGCTTCCAAAAGCGCAGGATTTCCTCTTCCAGTAAATTGATATTCAATCTCGATGAAACAGGTTCAAACATGAAACCTCCGAATAAGTGAACTTAAAAAATAAACCCATCCCAATCAGGGACGAGTTGATTTACCCGCGGTACCACCCTGGTTTCCATCCTGCGATGGACTCCTCGGCCGGTCACGTCGGCAGAGGGGCTGCCAACCAAACCGCACTTTGATAACAGAGGGTGACTCTGGCGCACCTACTGGCCCATCAGGGCGTTCAGGTTGCTGCTCCGGAAGGATTTTCGGCCATCATGGCTTCCCGGCTCTCACCAACCCCGGGATCGCTGCCAGCCAGCGGAGGGTGTACTCGTTTCCATCATCGCATGGGGTCGCAATTTTTGACTCCTAAATTATGCCACAAGCGAGGGATAGGGTCAATGATAAGTAAATTCATATGTTGTTCGCGAATAAAAATGTCATGATTAATTCGCGAATAAAATTGTCAGGTT
>WOYI011136312.1_pt1 | contig 31711 bp, 35 predicted proteins | sample 6423411 | NCBI WGS metagenome assembly WOYI01 (sample SAMN13441803, study PRJNA592873) | oil field metagenome | biome: oil field; feature: oil-well bore; material: oil-contaminated soil; isolation source: oil-contaminated soil from oil-well borehole | place: Germany: Wietze | collected 2016-10-18 ...
CGGGAGGGTCTATACTCTGGAAGAGGTCATGGCGGAGCTGAAGGAGGAGTCAACTGCCGCGTGGTCATCACCGCGACAGCCCGCCATAACCTCAGGAGCATTCCACGACCTATGGCAGTCCGGATAGGTGAGGAACTTGCATCGCTTGCCGGCGAGTCCGACCCTAAAGCGCATCTCAAAAATCTGAAGGGTTCGGATAACCCACCGTTCTACTCACTCCGTGTCGGGGATTATCGGGCGGTCCTCTCGGTCATAGATAATCTCCTGGTGATCGATGTCATTGCCGTCGGACGCCGAAGCAGGATTTATCGAAGGTTCTGACCGGGGTATCGCCGCAACCCATGTCCTCGGCGGGCTGTCGTGGGTCGTCCGGCGTGCGCTCTACTCTTATGTCGTCCACGGCGTCTCCGTCGCCGCAATCGTCGTGGCGCTCGCAGCCTTCGGGTGCGCCGGCACGGCGCGCTGAGGTCTCGCGGCGCAGAACCGGGAACTCCCGTGGTTCTATATATCTCTATAGCATATGGCGGGAAGGTATATGGTCCCGGGAGCATATGATCCTCTGGTCCGGATGTCTCCTCAAACCAATCCCGAATCACGGCATTCTCCCCCAGGCCCTTCTGCACCCCCAAACGTCCTGCCCGCGCGCGAGAACCCGGACCGGCCCTTCCTGGTGTTTGCTGCATTCTCCGCGCTTGCGTTCATCACCCTCGGGTCGACCTCCTGGTACGGGGCCTCTGCGCTCCCCCTCGCAGCGGCACCGGCTGCGGTGGTCGCCCTCGCCCTCTATTTTGCCGCGGTCCGGCTGAAAAACAGGATTTAATCATTTTTCCGGGAAAATGTCGCCGCTACTTCAGTGTTCTGTCCTGGCACCCCGGTGCTGCCGCCGGAGCGCTTCCTCCGGCGCCGGCAATTTTTATCCGGCTTTTTTATTGCATCTATATAGATACATATAATATTGTGCTCTTTCTACATCTATTCCGTCAGAAATATATAGTACCCGGGGCAACCGAATAGATGGTGAAGATTTTCCTGGAGAAATGGTTTGCAGGCTTCGCCGCGTGTTACGAAAAAAAGGAGAAATGAGAATGAATTTCAAGAACATGAATGAAAGCGCGGTCTCTCCGATCGTCGCGACCCTCGTCCTGATCGTGGTCGCCGTCGTCGGTGCGGTCGCCGTCGGTACCATCATGGGTGCCTTCAGCTCGGATGTATCCGAACAGATGAACACCGGAGACGTTTCCGGCTCTACCGCGTCTGAGATCCTGATCGCCGGTTCGACCACCGTCTACCCGGCGTCCGTCGAGCTCGCACAGGCCTACATGGCCTCGCACCCCGGCATTAAGGTCACTGTCCAGGGCGGCGGCTCCGGCGCCGGCGTCGCAGCTGCCGGCATGGGTGTCGCTGATATCGGTGCTTCCTCCAGCGAGTCGAAGATCACCGACAAGATCAACGACGGCACCTACCCCAACATGCAGCTCTGGAAGATCGGTGGCTCTGCTGTCTGTTTCGTCGCCAGTGGTTTCGAGGCTGGCACCAGTATTGACCTCGATGCAATTGAAAAGTTCTATGTAAATGCCAACACCGACGGCAAGGTCAACGTTACCGCTGCTGCTGTCGCTGCTAAGGTAATCACGGCCGATTCCGTGCTCGATCCGGATGCAGGAACCCCTACAGACATTCAGGTGACCGTCTACCAGCGCGGTGACGACTCTGGAACCGAAGAGACCGTTGCTGAGGCAACCACTACTTACAAGTCCGCCAAGAGCCTCGATGCCTCCAATGCTCTCGAAGTGACCGGCAACCCCGCCATGCTCACCTCCGTTGAGGGCTCCACTGCGGCCTTCGGCTTCGTCGACTACGGCTTCACTACCGACACCAGTGCAATTGTCCTGTCTGTCGACGGTCAGGAGCCTTCCTCCAACAACATCAAGAGCACCCTGAAGGGCACCGAGAAGTACCCCGAAAAGCTCTGCCGTGGTCTCTACTACGCCGTCAACGGCAACCCGACCTCCGTCGTGAAGAACTTCATCGACTTCGCGATGTCACCCGGCTCCATTGACTGCTTTGATGACGCTGGCATGTTCTCCATCATGGAGATCAGCTAAAGGGTAGTTGAATGAAACTTACCAACTCAATTTTTTCCCTGGTTCGAATGAAACCCGTTGACTGGCACCACGTTGTGTTCCTCGGTACTGCGGTGATCACGGGTTTCTTCGTCTTTCTCATCGTTGGGTTCATCTTCTATACCGCCGCTCCTGTACTGGCAAAAGAAGGGCTCGGCTTCATTACCGGAACGGAATGGAGTTACCACGAGCACACCTACGGGATCGCCATCTTTCTCGGCGGCACGCTCGTCCTGACTGCAGTGACGCTCGCGCTTGCCTGCCCCGTGGGGATCTGCACTGCGGTCTTCCTGACAGAATGGGCGCCGGTATGGCTAGATCGACCGGTCAGCACGCTGATTGAACTCCTGGTCGGCATTCCTTCGATCATCTTCGGGATATTCGGGTTTTTCGTCCTGGAAAAAGTATTCCGATTCCATATCGACCCGTTTATCAGCAGCACGCTCGGGTTTATCCCCTTCTTTTACGATTCGAATCCCGACTCCGGCACTGGAGTTCTCCTTGCCGCGACTGTTCTCGCTCTCATGATTCTCCCGACAATTGTCACCCTCTCACGGGAGGCGATGCGGAAGGTGTCCAATGAGTACCGCGAAGCGTCGCTTACTCTCGGTGCGACGAAGTGGGAGACTATCAAGAAAGTGGTTTTGCCCGTGGCGCTCCCGGGCATCCTGACAGCGGTTATTCTCGGGATGATGCGCGCGATGGGCGAAACGATGGCGGTCGTGATGCTTCTCGGCAATGCGAAGAAAGTACCTGTCTCGATCTTTGACCAGGGGTACGCGATGACCTCGAAGATCCTCAATGACATCGGGGGCTACGTCATTTACGATGAACCCCGTTCAGCTCTCTTTGCAATCGGGGCGGTGCTCTTTGCACTCGAGTTCATCTTCGTCGCCGCGATCCGGTTCGTATCAGCCCATTATCAAAAGAGGACGGGATGATCTCATGCGGCGGATGATGCGAAAATATGAGGAGAGGATGGTTCTGGCAATTTGCTGTTTCATGGCGATTGTCTCTGCAGCTGCGCTGATCCTGATCGTCGGCAAGATCTTCATAGATGGGCTCCCTTCCCTTACCCTAGCGTTTATCCTGACCCCCGAAGTGTCCGCTACCGGTCTCGGGCAGGGGATTGCAAACGCCATTGTCGGGTCGTTCATGATCTCCATCATCGCGACGCTCCTTGCGACGCCGTTTGCCATTGGAACCGCGATCTATCTCCAGAGATACGCACGGGAAAGCCCTTTCACAAAAATGGTCAGGTTCCTGATCGAGGTGCTGTCCGGAACCCCATCGATCGTGCTCGGCATTTTCGGCCTGCTCGTCTTCGCGTTCTACATGCAGAAGGTCACCGGTGGTTTTTCGCTCATCGCGGGTTCAATTTCCCTTGCCATTCTCATCCTGCCGGTGATAGAGCGTGCGACCGAAGACGCCCTCGAGCGGGTCTCCACGGAGCTTGAACACGGTAGTTATGCGCTCGGCGCGACAAAGTGGCAGACTATCAGGAACATCACAATTCCATGCTGTGCCTCCGGTATCGTCACCGGCGCGATTCTCGGGTTCGGGCGCGCCGCTGAGGAATCGGCGGTGGTGATCCTTACCGCAGGCTATTCGCAGTTCCTCCCCGAGTTTGCCGTCAAGCCGAACGCAAAGTTGCTGTTCGATATGAAGATCTATCCATTGCAGGATGTCATCGGAACGCTCCCCTTCTCGGTGTACCATGCCTATGAAAACTCGAATGTCGTCCCCATCTCGTGTGCCTTTGCCGCAGCCTTCGTGCTGATCGTCATCGTCCTGCTCGTCAACCTTACCGCAAAGATCATCCTCTGGAAGTATGGCCATGACTAAACCCCTGAAGATCCCGACACGTTCCCCCGGAAAGAATATAGCAGCGGACCCGGAAGCCGCTCCCGGCCGGAACCTGCACGGCGATCCCGCCGTCCGGTCGCGCCTCCCCCCGGGGACGGGCGCGGACCGGGATCACTCCCGGGCCCGGCAGGGCGGCGGAATGACCGCCCGCGGGGTACACGCGGTTCTTCCCGGAGCCGGCAATCAGGAGCAACGAAAATCTCGTATTCGGCATCAAACTCTACCCCCTGCAGGACCCCGCGGGCACGCTCCCCTACGCAGTGTACCATGCTTACGAGAACTCCAGCGTTGTCGCAATATCGGACGGATTCGCTGCAGCCTTCATTCTCATCGGGATTGTTTTTCTGATCAATCTGACGGCGCGAATTCTTCTCCGGAGATATCGGTATGGTTGACCTGAAAGGATTTGTCAGAACGCCCCTGAGAAAAAAGAAAGAAGCCGAACCGGAAACCGCTCCCGGCCGGGACCCGCACGGCGGTCCCTCCGCTCCGCCCCTCCCCCCGGGGGCGGAGGATTTCGACGGGGATGAAGGCGGGCCGGGTGAAGCCTTCCGGCGTGCTCCTGGCATCCGGGAAAAACTCACCTCCATCCCCCCCGGGACGGAGAGTCCCGGCGATGACGAAGAGCCGGACGAAGCCCTCCGCCGAGCTCCCGGCGCCCCCTTCCCGGCAGGACCGGAGGTCGGCCCGCGCCCCGTGGACAGCGACGACCCCGACGCCGCCGCCCTCCCGCACCCCCCCGGAAAACCCGCCCGCCTCCTCTCCATGGAAGACGTCCTCTCCCGCCGCCCGCAGCCCGGAGATCCCGCCGCTCCATCCCGGTTCGCCCGCATCCCCTTCCTGGCAAAGTTCCTCCCCCGCCCGGCAAAACCGGAAACCGGCCCGCAGCCCGGAGATCCCGCCGCCCCGTCCCGGCTCGCCCGCATCCCCTTCCTCGCGCAACTCCTCTCCCTCCTCTCCCGCGAGAAAGAGCCGGAGCTCACCTCCAGCGCCTTCTTCGTCGGGGATACCGGCGAACCCTCCCTCGACGGCTCTCTCAAAGACGTCTGCATCACCTACGCCGTCGACCCGCCGTACCAGTACATCCACATCGAGTACGACCGGGAGGCGCGGGCGCTCTCCTACAGCGTCGTCGAGCCGCAGCTCTCCGGGGACGAGGCGCACTACCTGGGCCTCATCAAGAAGGCGTTCGAGAAGATGATCGGCACCAACGCCGATCTCGTCTCGGCCGAGCACCGGGTGGCGTACCTCAGGGAGCACTTCGATTCGATCATCACCATCCTCGGCTTCAGATTCACCGACGAGCAGAGGGAGCGGATCTACTTCCACCTCAAAAGGGAGTACATCGGCTACGGCAGAATCGACGCCCTGATGAAAGACAGGTACATCGAGGACATCAGCTGCAACGGCGCGAATATGGACCTCTACGTCCAGCACCGTATCTACGGGCCGGTGCGGACGAACGTGCGGTTCGACGACCTCGAGCTGAACAACTTCGTCCTGAAACTCGCCCAGATCAGCGGACGGCACATCTCGCTCCTGCAGCCGATCCGCGATATAACCCTCCCCGACGGGAGCCGCGGCAACCTGACGCTCGGCGGCGAGGTGACCCGCAAAGGGTCGACCTTCACCATCCGGAAGTTCCGGTCGAACCCGATCTCGCCGATCGAGATGATGGACTACGGGACGGTCGACGCCCAGCAGCTCGCGTACCTCTGGATCCTGATGGAGTACAAGCGTTCGCTCCTCGTATCGGGAGGCACTGCAAGCGGCAAGACCACGTTCTTGAACGCTCTCTGCGGGTTCATCCCGACGGAGTACAAGATCGTCTCGATCGAGGATACGACCGAGCTGAACCTGATGCACCCGAACTGGCTGCAGTCGGTGACGAGGATGGGGTTTGGGACCGGAGATGCCGGCGGTGCGCCGTCCGGTGTCGGCGGCGGCGGCCGGAAGGCGCCGGGCGATATCTCGCTCTACGACCTTCTCATCGCGGCGCTCCGGCAGCGGCCGGAGTTCATCATCGTCGGCGAGGTCCGCGGCGATGAGGCTTTCACCCTCTTCCAGGCGATCGCCGTCGGTCACGCGGCGATGGGAACAATCCACGCCGGTTCGATGGACGAGCTTCTCTCTCGCGTGGAGTCGAGCCCGATGAACCTCCCAAGAAACCTCCTTGCCAACCTCGACGCCGTCATCTTTCCGATGCAGATCAGGAAAGGCGAACGGAACGTCCGGAGGATCACGAACATCGTGGAGATTCTCGAGCTCGACCGGGAGAAGGGCGACCTGGTCACCAACACGGTCTTTAAGTGGCTGCCCGCCACGGATGAGTTCAAGTTCATGGGCAGGAGCTACCTCTTCGACAAGATCCGCGACACCTTCGGGATCTCTCTTGAGGATCTCAGGCAGGAGATGGCCGACCGTGCGGATCTTCTCCTCTGGCTGCAGGACCAGCAGATCCGGGACTATAAAGTGGCGCTCGGCTTCATCAGGGCGTATTATAAGGACAAAGACGAGATCATGGCCCAGGTCAGGGACGGTACGGTGATCACCGCCGACGATATTGCAGCCCTGGTCGCCCGGGCGGCGGTCGGTAACGGTGACGGGCCGGAGGCGCAGAGCGTCTGAACCGGCCCGCCAGACTATTTTCTGTACCTGCTCGACGGGGCGATTTCGACCTTTAGAGCGCGAGCACCACGTCCACGGATGGGATCTTCGCCGCGATGACGCGTATCGTTCCCGTTCCGTCCAGTTTCGTCGAGAGTGCAACACCGTTTGCATCGGTCGCCTGCGACCAGTTGCTCATGGTGAGGTTTCCATAGACGTCGTAGGTCTTGACGAAGTTGACGGCAACGCCCTCCACCGGCTTCCCGCCGATGTCGAGCACCGTTGCATTCACCTGGGTGCCGTCGACCGTCACCTGCAGGTTGGTCGCCGGGTTGAACATCGGGTTGGCGGGGATGTAGGTGTACTGCGACGATGAGGTCATGCCCGCATCGTCGGTCACGGTGAGATTGATCCGCAGAGGCCCCGATGAGTCGAGCCTGACCGTTGCCTTCCGGCCTTCCGCGAACGATGGTGTAATATTTGCCGAGTCCGTCCAGTTCCCGGCGGGCACCGTCTTCGATCCGTCGTCGATCGTCCAGTTCCACGCCGTGACGGCGCCGTCGTCGAAGGAGTCGGACCCGTCGAGCACCAGGAGGTCGCGATCGACGAATCCCAGATCCTCGGTTCTGATGGTGAAGTGCACGATCGGCGTGGGCTGCTCGAATGTCCGCTCGAAGGTGTTGTAAAGCGACGTCATCACCCGGACGTCAAGGGCCTCGCCGGTGCCGACGAAGAACGGTTCTTCAAAACTTGAGGTGAAGTTGATCTGCACGTTCTCCCTGCTTTTTCTGGCGGGGATCAGGAGCCGCTTGGTCGGGCTGTACTCCACATCGTTATAGGTGTAGTTCTTTGCGTACCTGCCGTTCACGCTGATGGCGGTCACATAGGAGTCGTCGATGTTTAGGTTCAGGATGGTGAGGTCGAGCGTGCTCCAGTTTCCGGAATCGGTTATTGTTCCGTTGCTCCACTCGCTCCAGAACGTTTTGTTGTTCGTAAGATCGATGTGCGTCAGGCTCAGGTTTTCGTGCTCCACGCCCCGGATATGGCTCTGCCGCTCCATATCCTCCTTTTGAAACTCCGAGATCATGATGGCGAGGCCGGCAGCTGCAGTGACGGTGATCAGGATGAGCATGAGCGTGCCGACGATGACCGACACCCCGTCTTCGTTTTCGCGCAGGCGAACCGCAGCCATATCAGATTATGGGAGTTCCGCACATATAGGGATTTCCTAAATACACTATAGTATTATATATCTTCTCCCGTTTTTCCGTCGGCGGGTGAAGGCGGCGGGGCGGGATGGCCCGGCTGTGGAGCGCCGCGCTGAGTCCGGGATTCTGGGGCGCTCCTGGTCCCGGGCCGTTCTTCGGATGCGGTGAATGACAGAATAATGGGGGTTCAAGGGGCGCAAGCAAGCCCCCGGCTTTAGCCGTGGAGAGTGTCAGGCATCAATCCGAATCGTCCTCGATTTCGAGCTCCGCAAGCCTTGCAAGTCTTTCGTCCATATCTCCCTCTGCAGGTTCATCCTCCCCGGAGAAGAACCCGGTGATGAATTCGATGACGCCTCCGATGACCGGGATGCCTTCATCCCCTTTTCCCTCCTCGCCTTCCAGCCCGGCCCTCTCATCATCACCGCCGCTAAAGACGCCGGCGACCGTCTCGATGACTCCGCCGATGACCGGAATCCCCTCTTCTTTCGGGACCTGCTGAAGAATGGCCGAAATCCTGGTTGTTCTGCTTCCTTCCACGTCGATGCTCGACGACCATATGTGGTGGCCGGTGAGATTGACGGAGACGGTATGCTCCCCTGCCCCGATGTCCCTGATGGTGCACGGGGTGGTCCCCTCCACCCTATCGTCCACAAATACGAGGGCCCCTTCCGGCATCGACGATATGGAGAGGATCGTAGGGGCAGGAGTGGGCGTGGGCTCCGGTGTCGGCGGCATGAATTTTTTTGTAATCCTGCCTTCTTTCAGGTAGGTATAGTGGCTTTCGGGGAGGGGGGCGCCCGTCGGGTCCACCTGCCAGACCTTGAGCAGCGTGATCTCCGTGCCGACCGGTTTTTCCGGCACCCTCCCCTCTACGGTAAGATTAATCTTCATCGACTGTCCGGCATGCTCGTGGTACGAGAGCACGAAACCGGAGATGCTGAAGGAAGGGTCCTTGTTTGTCTCCCTGAGCCGGAGATCGCCGTCGACCATGACTTCGTACGTCCACCGCACTTCGTCCAGATCGCTCCGGCAGCGAACGAAATGGTTTTCCGGGAATGTCGAGCCGTTCAGGTACTCGAATCGGATGAGCTCGGATATGGTCACGTTTTCCCGTGTCGTGAGCGAATCCGGGGCCGCAGAGATCTGTTCTCTCTCTATGTGGAACGCAGAAGCAGACGTGGCGACGCCTGCAATGAGCAGGATGAAGGCGAGCAGACCTATATACTCCATGCATTCCATATGATTCTCCCGGGCCATTTGTATGTCACTCTATATTTTTACACGTTGAAATATATTCCTTTTCTTCCGGGGTGACGGATCGAGGCGAAAAGAAGAACTCCGTACAGAAAATGCAGGCTGCACCTACCGGGCACCGGGGACGAGGTTCCCGCCGAACGGGTCGTCGACCCCCGGGAGTTTGTCCCCATCCTACAGCAGCACCGTCGTGATCAGCGGGATGGTGACGAGCGACCCGATCGTTGAGACGAAGACGATCTGCGATGCGAGTCGGGAATCGGCGCCGTACTGCTCCGCGAAGATGACGGTGTTCGCGGCGGCGGGCATCGCGGCCATCGTGATCATGATCCCGTTGATGTAGGGGTCGGCAAAGATCGGGGCGAAGAGGTAGCAGTAGGCCACCGGGACCGCGAGGAGGAGGACGGCGCTTGCGACCCATATCCGCCAGTTCCCGACCATCTCCCGGGCCGGGAACGTCGCGAGCATCGCCCCGACGATGATCATGGCAAGCGGCGTCGTCACCCCGCCGAGGAGGTCGATCGAGTCGATGAACGGCGACGGGATCTCCACCGAGCCGAGGAAGAGGGCGAGCCCGACGACGGAGGCCGCGATCCCGGGGTTTGCAAGCAGCCTCGGGTCGAACCCCTTCCCCCTCCCTTCGGTGAGCATCGCGATCCCGACCGAGAAGACCAGGACGTTGAAGAAAAGGTTGAAGATCGCGACGTAAAAGAGTGATTCCTCCCCAAAAAGCGTCAGGGCGACCGGGAACCCCATGAACCCGACGTTCCCGAAGACGATCGCGAACTGGAGGACCCCTTCTTCCGCGGCCGGGACACGCATCGCCTTCGAGACCACCCAGGCGATGGCGAGCGATATGACGTAGAGCGCCGCCGTCGCGAGGATCAGGGTCTCGGCACCCGCGAGGCGTTCGGGGGTGAAGGGCACCTGCATCGAGGCGACGATCAGCGCCGGCAGGGTGATGTTGATGAGGAGCCCCGAGAGCCCCCGGGTGGCCCGGGGGTCGACGATCTTCGTCGCGACGGCGACGTAGCCGGCGGCGATCAGGAGGACCAGGATGAAGATCTGGTCGGCGACCAGCAGGAAATCCATGACAGCATCGTTCATGAGAGGGCCGCTCCGTTCGGTCCAGCGGTGTGAGCGCCGGTACCCCTTTACGGTTCTGCTCGGGGTGGGGAGCCGGGACTGCGGATGGGTTTTGGGAGACACTGTGCGGTGAGCGAAAGGGGGCCTACACGCATGACGGGGAGCCTCCCCGCGGACGAAACAACGAAGGTCGCCTCATCGGTGGTCGGCGAGGAGTGACAGGAACGGCCATGAGCCCGCCGCTCTCTCACCCCTCCTCCCGTAGCGCCTCCGTCAGGCGTTCCCTCAGGACCCCGATGGTCTTCTCGCTCATCCCGTCGACGATGCCCGTGCATTTCACCAGGAACCGGGGAGCGGCCCGGATAAGTTCGTCGCAGAAGAGGTCGGGAATCTCCCGCGAGACGTAGTACTGGACATCGACCCGTGCTCCCCTTGCCTTTTCCACGAGTGCCGCCTCCGCAGGAGCGAAATGATCGGATAAAAGCCGTTCCATGAGCAGGATGGTGCAGGAATGGTTCTCGCACCGTATCCCGATTCGCGTGAGGACAGCGTAAAAGGAGAAGTACATCGCGTAGTATGCGGTCGTTATCCTCCAGTCGTGAGCGGTGATCGTCTGCATTGTCTCAAGGGCCTCTTCGGCCTTCTTCAGGTATGCCGACGCCAGGCTTTCGTTCGGGGCGGCGAGGGAGATGCCGTTCCTGATCCGGCCGCACCATACGAGCTGGTCCATCATCCCACCGCCTTCTCGACGAAGTGTTCGGTGCCTTTGATCAGGACATGGTTCCGGAGCACTTCCCGGAGAAAGGGGTCCGTACGGAGGTCACGATCAAAGACCTCCCGCGGGTAGACGGTGAGGTGGATCGGAAGGCCGTAGGTCTTTCCGATTCTCTCGATCTCCTCCACCCGGCATCCTCCGGCAACGAAAAGGTCGAGGTCGGACCCCTCGTCCGCGGCCCCCTCTGCACGGCTCCCGAAGATTGCACCGCTTCCCTCGATAAGGGGGACTATCCGGCTGAGAACTCCGGTGATGAAGGGTTCCTCCTCCCGGAGACAGATCCTCCGGTAGACCTCTGCCAGGGTGCAGAAGTCCCGTGCGTGATCGCCCCGCCGCAGGGAGAACAACCGCGTCCGGCCTCTGGTGGCGGAGCGGAGGACCTGCTTTGCCTCAAGGTATTCGAGGGCCGTCTGGGCCGTTCCACGGCTGATCGGAAGGCACCTGGAGACCTCCCGGATGTACATCTCGCGGTCGTAGCCCCGGATGAAGAGGGAGAGGACCCTGAGATGGTCCTCCCGGATGTCCAAAATTTTAGACATATGTCCAGAATGTTGGACAGTCCCCGGTATCAGGATTCCGGTCGACGGATGGTTGCCGGGTTGAGGTGCCCCCCCTGCGCGGCCCCGCTTCCCGGCCCGCTGGGGGCTTTTTCTGGTGTGGCACCGATCAGGTCGTCCCGACGTGTAGACGCGCGCCACAGAAAAGGTTTATAGAAGAGCATTGACGTTTCCATCGTGGATACCGGAATTGGTATCCCGAGATGCGCGGGGGCCGCCCATCCTCAGGTCTGACGCCCCGGATGACGGGCCCCGCATGCCCGGAGGCAACGGGATGTACGCATTCTACGTACTTGAATGTATGCTCCGTCCGCCTCCGGGCTTTAAACAGACATGGAGGTAGACCGCATGAAAGGAAAAACCGGAATGCAGGCACTTTCTGTGCTTCTGGCAGTAATGCTGGCAAGTGCGGTGCTGGTGTCGGTGGTGAGCGCGGATGTGAAAAAATGCGTTGTCGGAGATGTTGTCGATGAAGCTACGTTAATCGAAAGATCTTCGTCACTGATTCGGGAATATCGTACAAATGCAGACGCTGAAAAGGCGATTGCAGCTGAAATTCAAAAACTTCCTCGGGTGAGTTATCTCGCGGGCTGGTCGGAAGACGATGCCGAGAGGGTTAAACATGTTTACAGATCGCTCGATCTGCACGTACCACAATCAGGAAGATCAGTCCCGTGCCTCTCGTTGATCCTGCTACCGGGTGAACTCTGATACCCTGAAGGAGCGGGCAGTGCTCCGGCTCTTCGGTCCGTATTCTCCATTATCGGCGCGGCCCTGGCTCCCGGCATTCTACGTCACGTTCTAGTGTGGCACCGATCGGGCAGGCCCGACATGTAGACGCGCGTCACAGAAAAGGTTTATAGAAGAGCGTTGACTTTTCCCTCGTGAATACCGGGATCGGTATCCCGAAGCGCGCCGGCAGGTGAACATTGATGGGAGACGGACGAGTCATGAACGGTACCGGCCGGGGAGGGTTAATCTGCATCGCCCTGCTGCTCTTCGTTCTGATCGGCAGCGGTGTAGCGACTGCATCTGCGCCCCCGGGTGGGGATGTGCGGGCCGATTCGGCGGGCGGGGGGGCATCGCCTGACGATGCAGGGAGTGCGCCGCAAACGTTGCTCGAACAGCCCGAGATAGGGGATACGGTGACGTATCACGGATCTGAGGATGCGTTTAGCATGTTCTACGAACCCGTGCTCCTATGGTACGTTCTGGGGGCCGTGATCGTGCTCTTGCTGGGGTACTATCTCGTTCGAACATATCGCAGAAAGGATACTTCGTGACCTTGTGAGAGGGTGTTCGACCGATATCGCTTGCGAACATATCCGATCCTGCAGAGTGAGTGTAATCCAGGATCCGACACGCGTACGGCTCAATCCCTGCAATTGATGGAACCGGCAAGACCAAACCGCTCCTCGTTCTCCTTTTTACGTTTATGCTCCTGGCGTTCGGGTCAGGGTACTACCAGGCACCAGCAGTTGACCGACAATGCGCGCGTGCCCTCCGGGATGAGCGACTGCCGGATACAGCGTATTCCCACGTTCATTCGCTGTCGTTTCCGGCACACCGGTACAGAGGCACGGTGTTCTCCGCCGTCGAACAACAACCCTTAAGAGGAACCTTTAGAGAGATACTACCTAAGATGCTCGATCAGTTCAAGGGCTGTCTCCTCGGGGCCGCCATCGGCGACGCGCTCGGCATGGCGCGGGAGAGCACGCCGCCGGACCTCCAGCGCCTCCACGAGGGATACCGCCGTGCGTGGCGGGGGCACCCGAACGCCGGGCTGACACCCGGACAGTTCACCGACGACACCCAGATGATGCTCCTCGTCGCTGGCATGCTCGCCGACGGCACCTACTCGGAGCAGGGGTACGCGGCCGCCCTTGCCCGGATGTACATGAACGAGGAACTCCGGTTCCCCGACGGTGCCGTGGACGCCGCGTGCCGGCACCTCCTCCTCTCCGGCGAGAGACCGGGCGGGGTCTCCTCCAACACCGCCGGCTGCACCGGGATCGCCGTCCCGTTCGGGCTTCTCTACGGCGATCCCGTCGACGTGACCGAACGGGTGGTTCAGGCCTGCAGCGTCACCCACACCCATCCGGGGGCGCACGCGGGAGCGGTCACCGTCGCGATGCTCGTCCACCACGCCGTCCGCGGCCGCTCCGACGCCCTCTCCCTTGCCGGGAAGCATGCCAGCCTCGAGGACGTCGCCCTCGGCAACAAGATTCGCGACGCTGTCCGCCTGGCAAACGAGGGTATCAGCCTTGAGAGCGCGTTATCGGTTATCGGGAACGACGTGACCGTTTACCAGACAATCCCGCTCGCGTTCTTCCTGATCAGCCGCATCCACGACGTCACGGCCCTCCTCACCACTGCGGCGCATGTGGGAGGAAACACCGATACCATCGCGCTCATCTGCGGGGCCTACGCGGGTGCTGTCTATGGGAAAACCGCCCTCCCACAGGATCTCCTCGAAGGGCTCGAAGGAAGGGACGAGATCGAGTCGGTCGCCGCCCGACTCTACGAACGATACACCACAAAGCCTTAAGATTGTATAAACGACACCTCTTTCTTATGGAAATTGCGATTATCGGTGCATCCGGATACACCGGCGGGGAGTTGATGCGGCTCCTGCTGCACCACTCGTCTGCGGACGTCGTCGCTGCGACATCCCGCAAACTGGACGGGGTCAGCGTCGCCTCGGTCCATCCCCATCTTCAGGGACTGACCGATCTCGTCTTCCGGAACACCGAAGCCGGTGATATCGATGCCGACTTTGCCTTCCTCGCCGTACCCCATACGGCGGCGATGAAGGTGGCCGGGACACTGGTGGAGCGGGGCATCAAGACCGTTGACCTCTCGGCCGACTACCGGCTCTCAAAGGACGTGTATGAGAAGACCTACGGCGTCTCCCACGAGGCCTACTTCGAGGCCCCCTACGGCCTGCCCGAGCTCCACCGGGACGAGATCAGGGGTACCTCCTTCGTCGCGAACCCCGGGTGCTTCCCGACCGGGGCGACGCTTGCGGCGGCGCCGCTCGCGAAACTCGCCCACACCATCATCTACGACTCGAAGACCGGGGTCTCCGGGGCGGGGAACACCCCGTCCGCGACCACCCACTACGGAAACGTCGGCGACAACTTCACCGCCTACAAGTGGACGAACCACCGGCACCTCGCGGAGATGAAGCAGGAGGTCGCCCGGCTCGGTTCCGATGCCCGGTGCTACTTCACGCCGCACCTCCTCCCGGTGAACCGGGGCATCCTCACGACGGCTCACATCCTCCTTTCGGAACCGATGGAGCAGGGTGAGGTGGAGGCGCTCTACCGGAAGTTCTACGAGGACGAGTTCTTCGTCCGCTACCAGAGGCCGACCCTCGCCGCCGTGCGGGGAACGAACTTCTGCGACGTGGCGGTGGAGAGCGAGGGCGACCGGGTCGTCGTGGTCTCGGCGATCGACAACCTGGTCAAGGGCGCAAGCGGCCAGGCGATCCAGAACATGAACCTGATGTGCGGGTTTGCAGAGAACGACGGTCTCCGCAACGCCGGGATGCTCCCCTGAGGTGACGATGATGCTGGTTAAGGATGTTATGACGCCGGACCCCGTGACCGTCCGGGTCGACTCACCGGTGCGTGAGGCGGCAGGGCTGCTCCGGAAATACCATATCGGCGGGCTTCCCGTGATGGACGGGGAGCGGGTGGCAGGAATCGTCACCGAGACCGATGTCCTCTCGCTTCTGGATACCGGTGATCTCTCGAGCGACCTCTGGCTCCCGTCGCCGCTTGAGGTGATCGAGGTCCCGGTCAGGGAGTTCATCAACTGGGAGAAGACAAAGCGTGCGCTCACCAATATCGGCGATATGGAGGTGCGGCGTGTGATGAGCAGCCCGGTGATCGCCATTGACGAGGAGTCGGATATCACCGATGCCGCCGCCCAGATGCTCCAGGAAGGTATCGCACGCCTCCCGGTGCTCCGCGACGGCAGGCTGGTCGGGATCGTCACCCGGGCCGACATCGTCCAGGGCCTCGGGGCATCTTCCCTGGAGGGAGTATCATGAAGAGCATCTGTGCGGTTGAAGGCGTCAGTGCCGCGGGGATCAAGGAAGGGAAGTTCGGGCTTGCCCTGATCCGGGCGAGCGGGACCGCGGCCGGCGTCTTCACCTCCAACAGGGTGCGGGCGGCCCCGGTCGAGGTGATGATGGACCGGATGCAGAGAGGAACCCTCGACGCCATCGTCGTGAACAGCGGGTGCGCGAACGCCTACACCGGCGAGCGGGGATACCGCGACGCGGTGGAGATGTGCGCCATTGCGGGCGAATCCCTCAACCTCGCCCCGGAGTCGGTCGGTGTCGCGAGCACCGGGGTGATCGGGCGCTACCTGAATCTCCCCCTGATCCGCGACCAGTGCGGGCGGGTCGCGCCGCTCCTTGCCCGGAACGGCGATGCCGAGGACGCGGCGGCGAAGGCGATCATGACCACCGACACCTTCCCCAAACACGCCCTCGTCGAGACGGAGTCGTTCGCTGTCGGCGGGATCACCAAGGGGAGCGGGATGATCGCTCCGAACATGGGGACGATGCTCGGGTTCCTCTACACCGACGCAGAGGTCGAGGCGCCGGTTCTGCACGATATCCTGCGCCAGGCAGCCCGGCGGTCCTTCAACCGGGTCGTGGTCGACGGGGATACAAGCACGAACGATGCGGCCCTCTGCACTGCGACGGGGGCCGCAGGCCGGGTTGACCGGGACGAACTCGCGAAGGCCGTCGAGGCCGTCTGCCGCGACCTCGCCGTCCAGATCGCCCGCGACGGCGAGGGGGCGACGAAACTCCTCGCGGTCACGGTCCGCGGCGCCCCCGACGAGGACGCTGCCGCCGCCGTGGCACGGACGATCGTCGCCTCTCCGCTCGTCAAGACCGCCGTCTACGGCGAAGACCCGAACTGGGGCCGGGTGGTCGCGGCCGCCGGTAGGGCCGGCGTTGAGTTCGACCCCTATGGGGTCTCTCTCTCTGTCGGCGAGGGTGCCGGACGGACGCCGCTTGTCCTCCGCGGCGAGATCGTTGCGGACCTTGCAAGAGCGAAGGCCGCGATGCGCGGCGACACCGTCGCGTTCGACCTCGACCTTGCCGCAGGCGAGGGGAAGGCGACGGCGTGGGGATGCGACCTCACCGAGAAGTACGTAGAGATCAACGGGAAGTATACGACATGAAACGAGAAGACGTGCTGATGGAGGCACTCCCCTATATCCAGAAGTTTCACGGCAAGACGATCGTGATCAAACTCGGCGGCCACGCGATGGTCGACCAGAACATCCTCGAGACGGTGATCCGGGACGCCGTCCTCCTCCGCTACGTGGGGATGAAGGTCGTCCTGGTCCACGGCGGAGGCCCCGAGATCACCACAAAGATGCAGGCGATGGGCAAGGAGCCCAGGTTCGTCGGCGGCCTGCGGATCACGGATCTTGAGACCCTCGAGATTGCCCAGATGGTCCTTGTCGGGAAGATCAACGACGGGATCGTCTCCCTCATCGCAAACTGCGGCACCCGTGCGGTCGGGATCTCCGGCAACGACGGCAATCTCCTCATCGCCCGGAAGATGGAGCCCCAGCAGGTGAAGGTGGGGGAGGTCATGCAGGAGGTGGACCTCGGCCAGGTCGGGGAGATCGAGGAGGTCGATCCTGAGGTGCTCCACTGCCTCCTCGCCCAGAACTACATCCCGGTAGTGGCCCCGATCGCCATCGACCGGCAGGGCCAGAGCCTGAACATCAACGCCGATACCGCTGCCGCCGAGATCGCGATTGCTCTGGGGGCGTTCAAGCTGATCAACCTCACCGACGTTGACGGGGTGATGAACCCCGACAGGACCCGGGTCTACCACCGGCTGACGCTCACTGAAGCGGAGGCGATGGTCGGCAACGGAATCATCGCCGGCGGGATGATCCCGAAACTCGAAGGCTGCATGAAAGCGGTCAGAAATGGTGTGACGAGTGCTCACGTCGTGAACGGCAACCGGGAGCACAACCTGCTCCTCGAGCTCTTCACCAACGAGGGCGTCGGCACGATGCTCACTCAATAACTTTTTTCAGGTGGTCGTCGCAAAGCGCTCTGGCCGAAGCGGCCTCGCAGGCGTTTTGGGATGACCTCTATGGCAGGTTGCCGTCGCCGCTGCACTCCCGCTGCCGCTCTTCGTTCATCTCTATCAGGATCTCAAAGACCCTCCGGACGGCGACCGGGTCGATCCGGCTCTCGACGGCGTAGGTGAAGACCCGGTCGAGGACCACCCTCCGCTGCGCTTCGTCGCGGATGGGAAGACTGTTCTCCTGCTTGAGGCGGGCGATCTGCGCCGCCAGTCTCTGCCGCTCTGTAATGAGATCGATGATCTGCTCGTCGATCTCCCGGACTCCGTTCCTGACGGCATCAAGGGACATACTCCATGATTGACCGCGCCCGGGGAATAAACCTGTGGGTTGGCCCCGGAGGAAGCGAAGAATATTATCGTGCCGGGACAAACCTGGTACCGAATGCTGGAACGAATACCGCCACGCGAACGCCGGGACCTCCTGATCGCGTGGCTTGCCATCTCGGTCGCCTTCACCCTGATCTACATCCGGGGCGGGATAGACCCCATCGGGTTCGTCTTCTTCTTCGTGATGTCTCTTGTCACGGTGGGGGTCGCCTTCGTCCTCCACGAACTGGCGCACAAGTTTGCCGCCATGCGCTACGGCTACTGGGCCGAGTTTAAGAAGGACAATCAGATGCTCCTTGTTGCCGTGGTGATGGCGGCGCTCGTCGGGGTCGTCTTTGCGGCACCGGGGGCGACCTATGTCTACGGGAACGCAACACGGACCGAGAACGGGCGGATATCGGCGGCAGGCCCGATCACGAACCTCCTCCTCTGCATCCCGTTCGCGGCCCTCTGGGTCTTTGGCGGCGGCGGTCTCATCGGCCTCGTGGGCCTCGTCGGGCTCCGGATCAACGCGATGATCGCCGCCTTCAACATGCTCCCGATCAGCGTTCTCGACGGGCGCAAGGTTCTCGCCTGGAACCCTGCCATCTTTGCCGTCCTCATGGCCGCCTCCGCCGGGCTCCTCATCTGGTCGCTCCTCTGAGGCCCTCTCTTTTTTTCAGGCCCGCTTCAGGGTGAACCGGAACGCGGCGCCGCATTCAGGACGGCCCGGCACCCGGTCATCGACCCGGATCCGGCCGCCGTAACGCTCGATGAGCATCCGGGTGATGTAGAGGCCGAGACCCTGGCCGCTCTTCCGGTTCCTGCTGTGCCCAAAGCGCATGAACACGGCCTCTTTCATCTCGTCGGGAACTCCCGGCCCGGTGTCCTCGACCGAGACCAGAACTTCATCGCCGTGCTCCTCGACCCGGATGGTCACCTCGACCGCCTGCCCACTGAATTTGATGGCGTTCCCGATGAGGTTCGTGAAGACCTCGGGCAGGAGCGCGTCGGCCATGACTGTGAGGTCCGTGCCGCCGTAGTGGAACCGGATCTCCGGGAACATACCGATCTCCTCCCGGATCACCCGGTCGAGGTCGACCGGCACGATTGCGGCCGATTCGTGGTGGATCCGGCGGATCGTCGAGACGTTCCGTAAGATCTCGACGCTCTTCCTGATGCTGCTCCTGAGTTTCTCTGCGTAGCCTCTCGCCTCGCCCTCAAGCATATCGACGAGGAGGTCGGTGTAGAGGCCCGAGACGTTCTCGGCATTCCTGATATCGTGGCTGAGAATGTCGAGATAGAGGTTTGCCTCCCGCTCGGCCGTCTCCAGCTGCCGGATCAGCATGGTGCGCTCGATGGAAGTGCCGATCTCCCTCCCGATAGCCGTAAGGAGGGAGCGGTCGGCTTCGGTGAACCGATTGCCGGCCTGAGCCACCACGTTCAGGGTCCCGATGACTCTTCCGTGCGCTATAATCGGGATGCTGGCATACGCGTGCGGTGTCCCGTCGCTCTCCCCCGGGTAGCGGAGATGCGGGTGATCGTCGAGGAAGAGGGGCTTTCCTGTCACCAGCACCTCCGCGTAGGGCGCGAGGGTGATGTCCGGGATGCACGGCTGCGGAGGGAAGCCTTCGGGAAGGCCCTGCATGCAGACGAGCCGCGCTCTCTGCCTCCCCGGCTCGATCAGGTAAATGCCGCCACCCGGAAGATCGAGGAGGGCGAGGGTTGCCGCGAGCACCCTCTCCAGGACCTCCTCGATGTCCGTTGCGGACGCTGATGCGCCGATGATCCGGTTTAGGACCCGGAGTTCCCGGTTATGGGCCTGGATCTTTGCTTCGGCCTGTTTCTGGTCGGTGATGTCGGTGAACGAAGCCGCGAGACAGATGGGTGCTCCGTCGCCGTCTGTGACCCGGTTTCCGGAGAACACGACGTAAAACACCGTTCCGTCCTGTCCCCTGCCGATCCGCTCGCCGGTACACCTGCCGGTGCGGATGAGTTCCCGGAAGGTTTCCACGCCCTCCTCTTCGTCCTGCCAGAGATCCGTGACCGATCTGCCGATCACCTCGGAGGCGGAGCCGTAGCCCCACATGGAGAGGAACGCCTGGTTGACGTAGGTCAGGCGGCCGTCGAGATCGGCGATGGCGAACGCGCTCGACGACGATGCGATCGCCATTTCACGGATCCGGAGTTCCTGCTCGGCCTGCTTCCGTTCGGTGACATCGATCCCCGAGCCCATCGTGCAGAGCGGCCTGCCCGACTCGTCTGTGACGATGGAGAGGGCGAGCTGCATGGGGAAGGCCGAACCGTCTTTTCGCCGTGCCTTCACCTCCCCGGACCAGGCGCCGTTCCGGACGACCTCCGCTCTGATCCGATCCTCCTCCTCCGGGTCGGCCCAGAGCACCGAGATCGGCTGCCCGACGATCTCCTCCTCCCGCTCCCACCCGTGCACGGCGAGGAAGGCACGGTTGACGTAGATGATCCTCATGTCGAGATCGGAAAGAGAGATGGCGTCGAGTGCCGACGCTATCGCCATATCCTTGACCCGCAGTTCGAGCTCGGCACGTTTCCGCTCGGTAATGTCGCGGATGGAGCAGAGCGTCCCGGTTCTCCGCCCGGAACCGTCGTTTAAGGTGCTGAGGGTCTCGTCGACGAACATGATCTCTCCGTCCCTCTTCCGGTGGACGGTAACGCCGCGCCAGGCCCCGGATTCCCGGAGGGCATCCCGCGCCTCCCGTTCGTCGCCCGGGCCGATCCACTGGTAGGTGAAGAGTTCCGTCTCCAGCCGGCCGAGAGCCTCGCCCGAAGGAACGCCGTAGAGCCGCTCTGCTGCCCGGTTCATGTAGGTGATCCGCCCTCCGGTATCGATCGCGATCACGGCGTCGTCCACCTGCGAGAGCACCCGGGCCTGGAAACGGAGCCGCTCTTCCGCCTGTTTCCGTTCGGTGACGTCGCGGCTGATCCCGAGCAGGCTCCGGACGGTGCCGTCGGCGTCAGTCATCGGGATGAGGCGCGTCTCCAGCCAGGCAACTCCGCCGTCCACGGGCACCGGGGTCTCCTCGGTAAGGATCTCCCCTCCCGGTTCTGCTGCGGTCAGGAGCGCCGCGATCCACCTATCCGCGGTCTCGGATGGGAATATCTCCCCGATGTTCTTTCCCCGCAAGATCTCCGGCTCCGCACCGACCAGGAGGCCGCCGGTGCTGTTCACGTAGCGGACATCCCCTTCCACGCCGACGAGGAAGATGACGTCCGGCGCCAGTTCCGCAAGCGTCCGGTAGCGTTCCTCGCTCTCCCGGAGGGCCTGCTCCATGCGTCTCTCCCCGGTGATATCGACGGCGGTTGCGAGGATACAGACCGGGCACCCCGACTCGTCGGTGACGACGTTCGCGGTGATATGGGCGATAAACTCCGTTCCATCGGCCCTGCGGCCGACCAGTTCTCCGGTAGACCTGCCTCGCTCTGCGAACGTCGCAAGGACCTTCTCGACCTTCCCCGGGTCTACCCAGAACTCCGTGAGATGCCTGCCGAGGACCTCACCGGGGTCGGTGACTCCGCCCATCGCAAGCAGCGCCCGGTTGGCGTACGTGATGTACCCGTCGAGGTCGGCGATGGCGATGGCGGCAAACGACGATTCCATCGCCATCCCCCGGACCATGAGTTCTCTCTCCGCGCGTTTCCGTTCCGTAATATCGGATTGCGTCCCCGCGATCCGGAGCGGCGTCCCGTCGCCGTCGCGCTCGACCACCCGGAGCCGGTCGAGCACGTAGACCCATTCTCCCGATGCGGACCTCATCCGAAACTCCATCGCGCAGCGGTCGCGCTCCCCGGTGGCCATCCCGGCGAGAACACCTTCCACGCGGCCGCGGTCGTCCGGGTGGACGAGCGAGAGGATCGCGGGGAGCGTGAGCAAGGATGCCCCGGGTTCGTAGCCGAGCATCGTGTAACCCCGCGGGCTGCAGAAGATCGTGCCGGTGCCGACATCCCAGTCGATCAGTCCTTCGTTTGCCGCCGAGAGCGCGAGATTCAGCCGCTCTTCGCTCTCCTGCAGCGCCCGCTCCGCGCGCCTCTGCTCGGTCACGTCGACGAGCGACATCACCGAGCGGGCCGTCCCCGGGATCAGGCCGATGGTGACATTGACGGCATGATGGTTGCCGGAACAATCGATGAACATGAAGGAGTAGTTCTTCGGCAGGGCTGTGGGATCTCTTCGCCGGAGGGCATGGTATTCCATTAGCCGCCGGCGTTCGTCTTCGGAACCGATGAAATCGGTCAGCCGCTTTACTCCGACGATCTCGGCGCGTGGGTACCCGGAGAGCCGCTCGAACTCGGTGTTCGCCACCGAGACGGTGCCGTCGCCCTCGATGAGGATCGTCGCCGTTCCGGTGTACTCGACGATCGCCTCGTAGTCCTCTCCACCCGGGACCTCCCGGACCCGGAGCACCCAATCCTTCCCGGACGGCACCCGAGAGCCCGAGCAGCGATACTGTCGTTCTTCCCCGTTCGGGCTCTGAAACCGGCACTCGAACTCCGGGATCCTGTCACTGTCCTCCGGCGCCGCAAGGACCCTGTCGGCAAGATCGCTCATCGCCACGAGCGCGTCGACGGTCTGCCCGGGTTCGCTCCCGGGCACTCCGAACATCCGGCGGAAGGCCGTGTTCGCCCAGATTATGCGGGCGTTCCCATCGACCACGAGAATCGCGTCTTCGAGACCCTCAAGTATCCGGTATTCCGGCTGCGCGCCGTAGAGGTGCTCCGGAGGCTCGGTGGGGGTCACGTCTGATTCCGTCCCTGGTCCTGAAAAGCGTCCTTGAAGCGCTACAGAAGATGGAGCTGATCAAAAGGTATTAATCTGTTCCGGTTGTGAGCTTCCGGGAAAAAACTATTGATCCGCAAAGCCAGCGACGTGTTGGAATCCCGAGCAGAATCGACAAATGGGAAATATTCTTCACTTCTGCGCCCCGGGGTTGGCCGCGCGTGGACGGGGGAAGATCAGGCCTCCGCATCTTCCGGCGTCTACGGCTTCCGGAGGAGGCGGACTACGTCCCGCCCTTTCTCCCGTGCCTCTGCGAGTGCGGTGGGGTGCCCCGTAATTCCGCCGTAGCGGTCGAGATCGTTTGCTATGACGTTGTCCCAGTACTCAAACCCGGTGGTGTTGAAGAAGGCGGTGATCGCCGGAAATGCCGCATCAAAGACGTTCTCCCACCCAAGCCCCGCGGTCGATACGAAGATCCCCTTATGACGCCGGGTATGCTCGGCAGTGAAGTAGAGATTCTTCAGGATGAATTTGCGTGCCCAGAGGTACTGGGCCCGGTCGATCAGCCCCTTCGCCTCCGCCGTGATCCCCATCGAGTAGATGGGGGATGCAAGAACAAGGACGTCAGCGGCGGCGATCTTCTCGAACACCTCCGTGAGGTCGTCGTTGATGACGCAGACCCCGGTCCGGTGACAGACGTTGCACCCCCGGCACGAGGCGTAGTCAAGCGGCCGGAGGATGACCTTCTCCACCACGCCCCCCGCCTCCCGGGCGCCCTCGAGCACGGCGTCGAGCAGGGTCTCGGTGTTCCCGTGTCGCCGGGGGCTGCCGGAGATGCCGAGGACTCTTACGGGTTCGGTCATGCTGCCCGGAGCTCCCGCAGGTGTTCGATGACTTCCCGCGCCAGGGCCTGCGCGTCGCGCCGGGCGGTCGGGTGGCGTTCGATCGCGCCCTTCTCATCGACGCCGTTCACCATCAGATACCGGAGATCCTTGTTCCCGACGTCGATCACGTTGAAGAAGCACTTCACCGAGGGGATCGCCGCATCGAAGACGTAGTCCCAGTTCTGCCCGGCGGTCGCAAGGAAAATGCCCATCCGCTTTCCCTTCCGCTCCGGCGGGACGATCGGGAGATGGAGGACGTACTTCCGGGAGCGGAAGACCTGGGTCCGGTCGACCAGCGCCTTCGCCTGCGACGCAAGCCCCATGCAGTAGATCGGCGACGCGAGGATGATGCAGTCGGCCTCGACGATCCGGTCGTGGACGTAGTCCATGTAGTCCCGTTGCACGCACCGGTTGAGCGCCTCGCAGACGTTGCACCCGCGGCAGGGCCTGATGTCGGCCTCGGCGACGATAATCTTTTCAACCGCAGCCCCTTCCTCTTCCATCGCCGCGAGCACCCAGTCGAGGAGGGTCTCAGAGTTGCCGTGGCGGCGGGGCGAGGTCGCAAACGCAAGGACGTCAAGGGTCATACAAGGAGTGTTGTCCGGCCGGAGGCAAAAAAAGTGCCGGGTTTAGAGTTGCTTGCAGCAGAGGCACCAGTCTTTGCACTCGTAGCCTTCGTTCATCCTCTTCTCGATCTCTTCGGGGGTCTTTGGCGCCGGGACGATGACTTTCTCCCCAGCCTCCCAGTTCGCCAGCGTCGCGACGCCGTGCTTATCGGGGGTCTGGAGGGCCTTCGTGAGCCTGAGGATGACCCACTTCCCCGCCAGATCCGAGAGTTTCAGGGGTCGGTGGGTGGTCAGCGCGTCGAACTCAGGTGCTTTCTCACCGATCACCGGCATCTGGAGCAGCTCTTCGGCTCCATGATTTACTTCCGCGGGCGGTTACCCAGGTACTCCTCGAGGGCGGTCTTGCCGTAGACGTAGGCCGGCATCCCCGCGAGCAGGAACGCGACCCTGAGTCCTTCTTCGATCTCCTCCTTCGATACGCCGAGGTTCCCGGCACCGGCCATCTGTGCCCGGACGGCATGCCCGTCCCGGAGCGCGGCGGCGATCGCGATCGCAATGATCTTCTTTGTCTGCTTCGAAAGGGCGCCGTCGGCCCAGATCATCTGGTCAAGGCCCATGACGCTTCTGTAGAGGTCGGGATCCGTCTCTTTCAACTCTTTGAAGATCTCGGGCACTTTTCCGATCTTCCCTTCCAGGTTCTTCTGATTCTCTTCCATCTCGATCACTCCTCAAGCACCATCGGTTCGCCGCAACAGACCAGTTCTCCGCCGCCGGCTTCCAGGACCTGGACCACGTTTCCGCAGATCTCGCAGTGGTAGACCTGCCCTTTTGCCGATACGTTCACCATTTCTCTCACCTCGTATTATTCTGTCTTGCTCTTCCTCTCCGGGGGGTGCAGGACATCCTCCGGTGTTTTGATGTCGGGCCGGATATGGGTCATCGGGAGGCAGTTGTACATCTCGCAGGCGCAGGTCGGGCACCTGACGAGGTCCTCGTCGGTGCTGTCGAGCCGGAGCTCCCGCCCGCAGTCAATGCATATGAACCGGCCGGGACCCGGCTTCTCTCCTGCCTTCGCTGTTTTTTTTGCTTCTGGTTCGGCCACAGAAATTCACCAGAGCGATAGTTGCTTCGCAAGATATTTAGCAGTTCGCCTTCCGGCCAGCGCGTCCGGCCGACCCGGTCTCCGCATCCTATTAATAGGGTCGTGCGCAACCCAGCATCATGTCAAAGAAGATTATCGCGCTGCTCGGAAGCCCCCTCCTCGACGGGAACACCGCCCACCTCCTCGACGAGGCCATCCGGGGTGCAGAGGAGGCCGGGTGCGAGGTCGAGAAGTTTGAGGTAGCGCACATGGACGTTCTGCCCTGCATGGAGTTCTTCCAGTGCAAGGGGAGCGAAACCTGCCTGATCCAGGACGAGATGGAGGGGATCTTTGCCAGGTTTCGCGAGATGGACGGCCTGATCATCGCGACCCCCGTGATGACGATGGGCATCCCCGGAAGGCTCAAGTCCTTCATTGACCGGTTCCAGGTCTTTTACATGGCCAAGTATCACCGGGGCCGGTCGTTTATCTCCCCGGAACGGCGGAAAAAGCGGAAGATGCTCTTCATATCAATTGCGGGGATGAACATCCCGAACGTCTTTGAGGGGGCAAAGATGACTGCCCGGGCGTTTGGGGAGATCATCGACTGCCCGTACTGGGACGAGGTGCTTAGAAACGATATGGACACCATCCAGGATATCACGACGCGGCCGGAGGTGGTGGAGGCGGCACACAAAAAGGGCTACGAACTCGGGAAACTGTTAGGGTGAGTTGTCGGGTTCGATATGGACCACGACCTCGGCGAGCTCCGGCACCGTTTCTTTGAGCCGCCGCTCCACTTCGTCGGAGATCTCGTGGGCCAGGGAGACCGGGAGGGCCGGGTCGACGGTGACGTGGATATCGGCAAAGATTTCACCCATTTTTCCCCGGCACCGGAAGTCGTGATACCCGGCCACCCCGGGCGTGTCCATCACCACCGCGCGGATGAGCGCCGGGTCGCAGGGGAGGTTCATCGCGTCGGTGAGGACCTGTGCTGCGTCGTAGAGGATCCCGATCCCCATCCTCGCGATGAGGAGGCCGATGGCAAAGGCGATGATCGGGTCGGCCTGCGGGTAGCCGAGCCTGACGGCCAGAAAGCCCCCGAGGACAGCGATGGATACAAAGACGTCGCTTCTGGTGTGCAGGGAATCGGCGACAAGGATCTGGCTCCGGTACTCTTCGCCGCGCCGACGCTCGTAGGTGGAGACGGCGATGTTGATGACGAGCGTCACGACCATGACCCCGACGGTGACCGCGGTGATCGCGGGGGTGACGGGAGCAACGAGCCGCCGGTAGCCTTCGTAGAGAATCCCGGCGGCGGTCAGGAGGAGCATCGCCCCGATGGCCAGGGTGCCGAGCGTCTCGATCTTTCCGTGGCCGTAGGGGTGCTCCGGGTCGGGGGGCTTCCCGGCGAAGTAGAGGGCGACTATTCCGACGATGTTCGAGAATGAGTCGAACCCCGAATGGAGGGCGTCCGCTATCATGCTCACCGACCCGGCAAGGAGGCCGAAGACCGCTTTTGCGAGTGCGACGGAGAGGTTCAGGGCGAGGACGACGATGAAGACCCGCTGCACCCGGACTCGCGCCTCCGGTGCTCCTGCCGTTCCGCCCGTCGCACTCGGAGACCTTCGGTCTTCTCGAGTTCCGTTTGCACCTTTGGCGCTCATGCTCCACCTCTTCGGCCCGTCGCAAGTCGCACCTCTGGTGCTCCTGCTTCGGTTCTACGAACCGTCGCACTCGAAGACCTTCGGTCTTCTCGAGTTCCTGCCGTTCCGGCAGTCGCAACCTGCATCCACCGAGGGTAGGTTCTCCAGCGGCATAGGGTTTCCGGGGGGGAAGATAGTGAAAGATTTAATAAGAGCGTCCCGCAATGATCCATCCATGCCGACTGATGAGAACGCTCAGAATGCGTATGCCGGGGAGTCCCAGGCGAACAGGAAGTACTCGGTCTTTGCAGAGAAGGCAGCCGCCGAAGGTTACCCGGCAGTAGGGAAACTCTTCCGGGCGGCGAGCGAAGCGGAGGCCGTCCACGCGAAACGCCTCCTCTTCATCCTGAACGCCGTTGGGAGCACCGAGGAGAACCTGAAGGGTGCGATCGAGGGAGAGAACTACGAGTTCATGGAGATGTATCCCGCGTTCGTCGCCGAGGCGAAGGGGGAACGGAAGAACGAGGCTTCGATCGTCTTTACGCACGCCATGCGGGCGGAAGAGGTGCACGCGAACCTCTACCTCCAGGCAATCGAGGCCGTCCGGGAAGGAAAAGACCTCGACGTCGAGAAGATCTATCTCTGTCCGGTCTGCGGGAACATCGAGCTTGGAGCGGCCCCGGAGAAGTGCCCCATCTGCGGGGTTCCGGATCGGATGTTCCGCGAAATTCAATAATCTCTTTTTTCCAGTCCGGCGACGTCGTGCTCTGGTCCGGCGAACCTCCGTCTCACTTCCACAAGTTAATTAGGGCCCCCGAGCTATCCCCTCCCATGGCTGGTGTGAAGGTCTACACGACGGTGAACTGCCCCTACTGCCGGATGGTCCAGGCGTTCCTCAAGAAACACAACGTCGAATACGAACTCGTCGACGTCGGGAAGGATCGCGAGGCAGCCCGGGAGATGATAGCGGTCTCGGGGCAGCGGGGGGTGCCGGTTACGGTCTCTGGCGACGAGGTGATCGTGGGGTTTGATGCCAAGAGGCTCCGGGAACTCTTCGGGACACCGGTGACGGCCGGGGTCTACGACGCGATCATCGTGGGTGCCGGGCCGGCCGGGCTGACAGCAGCGGTCTACGCCGCCCGGAAACTCATGAAGACTCTCGTTATAGGGGAGAACGTCGGCGGTCAGGCGACCTGGAGCTGGAATATCGAGAATTACATGGGGTTCCCGACGATCACGGGTGAGGACCTTATCCGGAAGTTCGAGGAGCAGGTCCGGGGACTCGAAGTCGCCATCGAGCTCGACAGCGTCCAGAACATCCAGAAAGAGGGCGACGTCTTCGTCGTCCGGACTGTCTCGGAGAACTCCTTCCGTTGCCGGACAGTCATCCTTGCTCCCGGAAAAGAGGCCCGGACCCTGGGGCTCCCTGGCGAGGATCGGTTGATGGGGAGGGGTATCTCGGTCTGCGCGACCTGCGACGCCCCGCTCTTCCACGGCAGGCCGGTCGCCGTCGCCGGCGGTGGAAATGCGGCGCTCCAGACCGCGATCGAGATGACGAAGATCGCGAGTTCCGTGACCCTGGTCGTCCGGAGTGCTCTACGGTGCGACGAGGTCTACGCCGCCCGGGCAGAGGAACAGGGCGTGCGGATCTACCTCCACCACGAGGTGACGGAACTCCACGGTGAAGCGGCCCTGACCGGGATCACGGTCCGCGACCGGGATACCGGGAAGGAGACGGCCCTCGATGTGGAGGGGCTCTTCCTCGCGATCGGGCTCGCGCCGAATACAGGGTTCCTCGGGGATCTGGTGGCGTTGAACGAGCAGCGCGAGATCCTCATCGACGAGAACACCCACACGAACGTCCCCGGGATATTTGCGGCCGGGGACGCGACCTGCGTCAAGGCCAAGCAGATCATCGTCGCTGCCAGCGAGGGGGCGAAGGCCGCTATCGAGGCGCACGAGTACTTCGAGCGTCTCATGACCGAGCAGACCGGAGAGGAGCGGGTCGTCTGCGAGTGAGGCCGACCTCTATACAGACCTCCTCTGGCCAGCACCTGGAGAATGAACCGTTGCCGTTCTGGACCTGTCCGGCACCCCCGTCCTGAGTCATCGCTGTGCAGTCGGATGCCCTTCTGATAATGTTGGTTTTTCAGAATATTCTGAAAATTGGGAAAATGTATGTGCTTCCACAGACAACTATGATCCCGTGAGCCACATGGGGGATGCCAGAGATGAGCAAAGATCCTCCTGTTCCGGACCCTGCACGATCGAGGCGGTCGTGAGCGTTGACGCACGGGGACAGCTGGTGCTTCCGAAAGATCTCCGCGAACGGGCGGGAATCACTCCCGGCGACCGGCTTGCAGTTGTCTTCTGGGAGAAGGAAGGAGACGTCTGCTGCATCACGCTGATCAAGGCGAGCCGGTTCAACGGGATGGTAACGACGCTGCTCTCTCCCATGACGGAGGAGCTCGCAGGCAAAGGCGCATCAGACGGCTCAGGAGTTCAATCACAATGAAAGAAGAAGATATTCATAAACAGGTGCGGAGTGCATACGGGCAGGTGGCCCGGCAGGGCGGATGCGGATGCGGCACCGGGTGCTGCGGCACGGGGAGATCGGTCGAATCGGTGAGCCTCGGGATCGGCTACTCGAAAGAAGACCTCGGGCAGGTGCCGGAGGGAGCTAACCTGGGGCTCGGGTGCGGCAACCCCGTGGCTCTTGCCTCCCTCCGGGAAGGCGAAGTCGTCCTTGACCTGGGGTCGGGGGCGGGGTTCGATTCTTTCCTTGCGGCGGAGCGGGTCGGCCCGACGGGCCGCGTCATCGGCGTCGACATGACGGCCGAGATGCTCGATAAGGCGCGGGAGAACGCAAAGAAGAGCGGGCGGGCGAACGTAGAGTTCCGTCTCGGCGAGATCGAGCACCTGCCGGTGGCGGACAGTTCGGTCGACGTGATCCTCTCAAACTGCGTCATCAACCTCTCCACCGATAAATCGCAGGTGTTTGCAGAGGCGTTCCGGGTCCTCCGCCCCGGCGGCAGGCTCATGGTCTCCGATATCGTGCTGACAGCGCCCCTCCCGGCCCCGCTCGCTGAGTCGGCGCTTCTCTACAGCAGCTGCGTCGCGGGTGCGTTGCTCAAGACCGAGTACCTCGGCCATATCGCCGGTGCAGGCTTTACCGAGATCGCGGTCCAGGGGGAGACGGTCTTCCCGCTCGACCTGATCGTGAGCGAGCCAGAGCTTGCCGGGATCCTCGGCGAGGACGAGAGAGCGTCGATCGAAAAGAGCATCGTGAGCATCAGGGTCAGCGCCAGGAAACCGGCGGGTTGCACCTGCGGCTGCGGCGGGACGTGCTAGACACTTCCTTATTTTTGCGGTCCGGGGAGGTACGCTCCCTCCCGCGGGTCTGCACGGCCCGCTGCCTCCTCCACTCCGGTGTCCCGGGACGGGATCCATACCTGTGCCGACACGTTCCGTGTTATGCAGGAACAAGGATCTCTCGATGAACGTTGCGGAGAGTGCCTGCAAAACCGTTTGCCTCTCCCTGCGGCACAAGGTCTTTATCCGCCGGCGCCGATCTCTCTCCGATGAGACCCCGGAACCTCTCCCCGGAAGAGAAACAGCGCCTCCGTGCTCTTCTCGCCGCTCGACTGGAGGAGAAGGAGGAGATCCTCTTCGCGTACGTATACGGCTCCTTTGTGCAGGGTCCCTTCCGCGACATCGATATCGCCGTCTTCCTCGCGGACGGCAGCACCGGGTCATCCGACCCGCTCCGGTACGAACTGGCGCTTGAACAGGAACTGGAGGAGGTTACCGGGGTGCCTATCGATGTACGGGTGCTCACCACGGCGCCGCTTTCGTTCGCGTTCACGGTCCTCCGTACCGGGGAGATCCTGGTATCCCGCGATGAGGAGACGCGCTGCGAGTTTGTCTGCAGGATTCTCGCCGAGTATCACGATTTCTCCTATTACCGGGAGCGCTACAGGAGGGAAGCCCTTGGTCTCCTACGATGAGGAGAAGGTTACTGCGCTGTCATCGGAGCTGATGCAGGCCTGTGAGAGGCTCCGGGAACTGGGTCGACTCCCGAGGGAGGCGTTTATGGGGGACCCTCACCTCGTTGCAAGCGCGAAGTATCACCTCATCGTCGGCATCGAGGCGGCTATTGATCTTGCCAACCATGCGATCACGAAGAATCGATGGGAAATACCTGAAAATTATGCCGATACATTTCGTATTATGCAGGAACACGGGTTCTTCGACGAGGACCTTGGAGAACGTCTGCAGATGATGGCCCGGTTCAGGAATCGGTTGATCCACATCTATTGGGATATCGACAACGGCAGGATCTACGACCTGCTCAGGGAGGATGTCGGCGACATTGAGCAGTTCCTCGCCGAGTATATCCGTGCCCTGCAGAAGGAGTCAACTACCCCCGGTTAAAACCGGGGGCTTGCAGCGGGGACCCCTTGCGGGGCACAGGGCTGCAATTTAATCGGTGCGAAGGTTGACGGTTCAAAAGACGTCCTTATTCGCACGGGCCGGTTGACGCGGCCCCTACCGATTATCCGTGGAACCACGGAATCACCGGCTACCTTTCGCAAATGGTTCAGAGCGCCGTTGACATCGGCGTTGATCAGGGTGCCCAGAGCACTCCGGTACAGTCCTCGCTTGACCCTCCGGGTCTTCCCGTAGGGCGGTTTTCGGATCGGGTCGAGCGCGAGAGCGTCCACCTGCGAGGTGTATGCCTCGGAGTGCGAGTCATCGAACCGGATCCCATACCCCTCGCACTTGCTCTTCAGTTTCTGCCGGAACTTGTGGTAGGGGATCTGGACGAAGTTCTGGTTGCCTCGCCTGCCGTGCCGGATCTTGTCCTT
>WOYI010703910.1_pt1 | contig 31685 bp, 22 predicted proteins | sample 6423411 | NCBI WGS metagenome assembly WOYI01 (sample SAMN13441803, study PRJNA592873) | oil field metagenome | biome: oil field; feature: oil-well bore; material: oil-contaminated soil; isolation source: oil-contaminated soil from oil-well borehole | place: Germany: Wietze | collected 2016-10-18 ...
ATTAAAATATTTATTTTCACTACCAGCTAAGGATCACCTTGCCACACAAACCGCTCTCCATCACATCAAACCCCTGCTGGTAGTCATCCACATGGAAACGGTGAGTGATGATGGGGGTCAGGTCGATGCCGGAGATGATCATCTGTTCCATCTGATACCAGGTCTCCCACATCTCCCGCCCGTAAATTCCTTTCAGCGTGAGTGCCTTGAAGATGATCTCGTTCCAGTCCACCGTGGTATTGTTGGGCAGGAGACCCAGCAGTGAGATCTTGGAGCCGTTGTACATGTTATCGATCATCTCGCGGAAGCCTGCCGGTGAACCAGACATCTCCAATCCCACATCGAAACCGCGCATGCCCAGCTTCTGCACTGCCTGGGCTATGGTCTCTCCTTTCGAGGGGTTCACGGTGAGGGTGGCTCCCATCTTGCGGGCGATCCCGAGACGGTAGTCACTCAGGTCGCTCACCACGATGTAACGTGCGCCGGCAAAGCGACAGATAGCGGTGGCCATGCTGCCGATCAGTCCCGCCCCTGTGATCAGCACATCCTCTGCAATCAGCGGGAAAGAGAGAGCGGTATGGGTGGCATTACCAAAGGGGTCCATGATGGAGGCGATCTCATCGGGAATACGCGGGTCGAGCTTCACCACGTTGGCTGCCGGCAGGGAGAGATATTCAGCAAAGGCACCATCCCGGTTTACTCCCACCCCGATGCTGTTCTCGCAAACGTGGAGTTTGCCGCGGCGACAGTTGCGACAGTGTCCGCAGGCGATGTGTCCCTCGCCCGTTACACGGTCGCCCACTTTCAGGTTCTCCACCCCACTGCCCATATCCACAATCTCACCCACGTACTCGTGACCGATGGTCATGGGTGTCCTGATGGTTCGCTGCGACCAGTCGTCCCACTTGTAGATGTGCAGATCGGTGCCACAGATCGATGTCTTTTTAATTTTGATGAGTACGTCATTCACCCCGATGGAGGGAACGGGAACCTCTTCCATCCAGATACCTTTCTCCGGACGCAATTTTACCAGTGCTTTCATAATTTTGAGCTTTCAGCGGTCAGCTTGCAGTGATCAGCTTTTTGAGCTGAAGGAGTCAGCGGACAGCGGTTGGGGTTGTTAGATGATTCCATATTTTTTGCCTACCTTGGTGAAAGCGGCGATGGCTTTGTCGAGGTGGTCACGGGTATGGCCAGCGGAGAGCTGTACCCTGATACGGGCCTGCTCTTTCGGCACCACGGGGTAGTAGAAGCCGGTGACATAGATCCCCTCCTCCAGCAGTTCGGCGGCAACCTGTTGCGACAGCCTGGCATCATAAAGCATCACAGCGCAGATGGCCGACTGTGTGGGCTTGATGTCGAAGCCGGCATCCTTCATGCGGTCCACGAAATAGTCCACATGCTCATGCAGCCTCTCCTGCAGCTCGTTCGACTCCTGCAGCAGATGAAATGCCTCAATGCCTGCCGCCGCCACCAGGGGCGGGATGGAGTTGGAAAAGAGGTAGGGACGGGAGCGCTGCCGCAACATGTCGATGATCTCCTGTCGCCCGGTGGTGAAGCCACCAATGGCACCGCCGAAAGCCTTGCCCAGGGTGCCGGTGATGATATCCACCTTACCCATCATGTTGTAGAGCTCGGTCACCCCCTTGCCGGTCTTGCCCACCACGCCCGCGGAGTGGCTCTCGTCCACCATCACCAGTGCGTCGTACTGCCCGGCCAGCTTCATGATACGGTCGAGCGGTGCCACATTGCCATCCATGGAGAAAACCCCATCGGTAGCAATGATGCGAAAGCGCTCTGACTGAGCCTCCTTCAGCTTCTCCTCCAGGTCGTTCATGTCGGCGTTGAGATAGCGGTAGCGCTTTGCCTTGCAGAGCCGTACCCCATCGATGATGGAGGCGTGGTTGAGTGCATCGGAGATGATGGCATCCTCCTCCGTGAAGAGCGGTTCGAAGAGGCCGCCGTTGGCATCGAAACAGGCGGCATAAAGGATGGCATCGTCGGTACCGAAGAATTGACTGATGGTTCGCTCCAGTTCTTTATGGTAGTCCTGCGTACCGCAGATGAAACGTACCGACGACATGCCGTAGCCGCGTTCTTTGAGCGCATTGGTTGCCGCGTTGATCAGTCGCGGGTGATCAGAGAGTCCCAGGTAGTTGTTGGCACAGAAGTTGAGCACCTCCTGTCCCGATTGTACCCTGATCTTCGCCCGCTGAGGGGTGACGATGATTCGTTCACGTTTGTAAAGACCTGCCTCCTCAATTGCTTTCAATTCTGCCTGCAGGTGTTGTTGCATTTTTCCGTACATGGTTATTTCATTATGAATAGTTATTAGCGATCAGCCTTTGTTTCTATTTTTCAGCTTTTCCTGTTTATAGTTCGTCTGCTTCGTCGGTAAGCGAGGAAGGGAGTGATTTCTTCGCCTTGACGCCCAGCTCGCGGAGCTTCTCCGCCTGTCCGATCAGGTTTCCCTTCCCCGACTTGAGCTGTCCATAGGCGCTGTCGTAGCTGCGGCGTGCCCGGTCGAGGTGGAGGTCGATCTCGGTGAGGGAGCTGACAAAGTTGACCAGCTTGTCGTAGAGAGCGGCACCCCGTTCGGCGATCTCGATGGCGTTGCGGTTCTGGTACTCCCGTTTCCAGAGATCGGAAATCAGCTTGAGGGCGGCGATCAGGTTGGTGGGACTGATCAGCAGGATCTTCCTCTCATAGGCATACTGCCAGAGCGACTCCTCATGCTGCAATGCCAGCAGGTAGGCCGGCTCATTGGGGATGAACATCATCACAAAGTCGAGTGACTGTGCGTACTCCTGGTAGCTCTTGCGACTCAGCTCATCGATGTGCCGCCGCACGGAGCGAAGGTGGTCGGCGATCAGCCGCTGCTGCTCTTCCGGGTCGTTGCTGCCTACATAGTTGGTGTAGGCGGTGAGCGACACCTTGGCGTCGATGATCACCCGCCGCTCGTCAGGGTAGGCGATGATCACATCGGGCTGCATGCGACTGCCCTGCTCATTGGTGAGGGTGTTGCCGTCGGTATCGCGCAGGAACTCCTGCACGAAATACTCGCGTCCCTTTACCAGCCCGGAGCGTTCCAGGATGTTCTCCAGGATCATCTGTCCCCAGTCGCCCTGCGTCTTGCTGTTGCCTTTCAGGGCATTGGTCAGGTTGACCGCCTCGGTGCTGAGCCGATCGTTCAGTTCCCGCAGTTTCTTCACCTCCTCACCCAGCGAAAAGCGCTCCTTGGCCTCGGTGACATATACCTCCTCCACCTTTCTGCGAAAGCGGTCGATGTTCTCCTCCAGCGGCTTCAGGATGGTGTCGATGTTCTCTCTGTTCTGGCGGGTGAACCGTTCACTTTTCTCCTCCATGATCCTGCTGGCAATCTGTTCGAACTCGAGGTTGAACTGCTTGTGCAGGGCCGCGATCTCACTCTTCTGGTTCTCCAGCTTCTCCATCATAGCCCTGTTCTCGGCGGTGACGGTCGCCAGGGAGCGGTGCAGCGCCTGGTTCTTCTCTTCAAGCAGATCATGGTCGCCTTTCGGGATCATTTTCGTCCGCGTAAAGAGCGTGGCCATGACCCAGGCAATCAGGCCTCCCGCCACAAAACCGATCAGAAGATAAAGCAACTCCATATCCTGTTCCTCTCATGTCTCTCACTCCGCCGCCGGAAAGGGGTGATGAGCGGCGTTCTCATCACGTTTTTGCTATTTGATGCTTTTCAACTGGTGACCCATCCGCTTCTTCTTGGTCTCCATGTAGAAATGGTTGTAAGAATTGGGTTCGATCTCCAGCGGCACATTTTCCACCACCTCCAGGCCATAGGCCTCCAGGCCGATTCGTTTGGTGGGGTTGTTGGTCATCAACCGCATCTTGCTAACCCCCAGGCTGCGGAGGATCTGCGCTCCCACGCCGTAGTCACGCTCGTCAGCCTGGTAGCCGAGATGCAGGTTGGCATCGACGGTGTCGTAGCCCTGCTCCTGCAGCTTGTAGGCCGCCGCCTTGGCCATCAAACCAATTCCACGGCCCTCCTGGTTGAGATATACCAGCACCCCTTTGCCCTCTTTCTCGATCAGCTGAAGGGCCTTGTGCAGCTGTTCACCGCACTCGCAGCGCATCGATCCGAAGATGTCGCCGGTCATGCAGGAGGAGTGCACCCGCACCAGCAGTGGTTCCCCGTCGCCCCACTCCCCCTTGATCAGGGCCACATGTTCCTGTCCGGTCGATATCTGCTGAAAAGCCACCATGCGGAAGTCGCCATAGACGGTAGGCAGGTGCACCGACTCACCCCGCTCGATCAGTGACTCGCTCTTGAGGCGGTACTTGATCAGGTCGGCCACCGAGACAATCTTCAGATTGAAGTTGCGGGCCATCTCCATCAGTTCAGGCAGTCGTGCCATGGAGCCATCCTCTTTCTTTATCTCTGCGAGGGCCCCCGCCGGGTAGAGACCTGCCAGTCGTGCAAAATCGATGGCGGCCTCGGTATGTCCCGCCCGGCGCAGCACCCCTTTTGTCTGAGCCCTTAGCGGGAAGATGTGACCGGGACGGCCAAAATCCTCGGGTGCCGTCTCCTTGCGGGTGAGCGCCAGGATGGTCTGTGCCCGGTCGTATGCTGAGATGCCGGTGGTGCATCCATGTGTGAGCAGGTCGATGGAAACCGTGAAAGGCGTTGAGTGAATGGAGGTGTTATGTGACACCATCATGGGGAGATCGAGCTCCTCAGCCCGCTCGCGGGTGATTGGTGCGCAGATCAGACCACGAGCATGCGTCTCCATGAAGTTGATCTTTTCAGGAGTGATGCATTCGGCAGCGATCACCAGGTCACCCTCGTTCTCTCTGTCCTCATCGTCCACCACAATGATGAAGTTGCCCTTACGAATCTCTTCGATGGCTTCCTCAATCGTGTTTAAAATAATTTTTTCTTCCATTTTATATGAATTGATTTTGAGCGATTTTTACCTCCAGGGAGGGATGATCTTTCAGGATGATCCCAGCCAGCTCTTCGCTGTGCCGGGCAATACTTCTCAGGTCGTTCCTGATCCTCATTTCAAACGGATAGGAGAGCAGCCGCAGCAGGATGCCGACCGGGAAAAGCACCATCGCCATTCGTGCCGGCAGCGAGCCGGGTCTGAAGATCCGCACGTTGCTGATCAGCACGGGGAACTCCTCCGCCTTGGCCAGAATGTCGAGGTCATGTGCATTGGAGACCTGGGTGAGCGTGATCTCTATCTTGCTCTTGAGTGCACGCAACGCCTGTTCATAGCCATCATTGATCCAATAATCCCTGTAGGTGAAACCATTGTATTTCTCCAGTATATGGTTCACATCCGCTGCAATCTCGCCCAGCATCCCGATGATGACCGGGTAATCAGGCTGGTCGATCACCACGTTCTTGACCGGATAGGAGCGTTTCTCGCGGATGAAGAGGAGGCGCCGTAAGAACTGTGTATAGGTATCGGCATTCATGATCACCGAATCGTTCATCGCCTTGTAGGTAAGAAACACGCCAATGGGCAGCAGGATGAACGAGCTGAACCACATGCCGAACCAGTGTACCCAAACGCCATCACGGGTCATCTTGTAGCCCACGTTGTCCACGATGTAGTAGATGATGAAGAGGATCACCGAGATCACAATGGGGGTCCCCAAACCGCCCTTGCGCACGATGGATCCCAGGGGCGCTCCAATAAAGAAGAAGATAAGGCAGGTGAAAGGGATGGTGAATTTACGGTGCCACTCCACCCAGTGACGGTTGATTGTTTTCTGTGTGGTGGTCTTGTTAAGTGAGCGGAACAGAAACTCGTTGCTGTTGTTCTCCGCTTTTTGAAACGCGCTTTGCAGGATGGATGACCGTTTGTTCAGATCCATCGACTGGAGCAGGGTGTCGGGTCTTGGCACCTCCACCTCCACTTTTCCGGTGCGAACGGCCATGATCAGTGAATCTTTCTGATCCGGGGGATAGCTGTTCCGGAATGAGAGATGGGAGTAGTTTTTCATCAGCTTTCTGTCCACCTGGTTTACACTGTCGAGGATCACCGACATGGAGTCGATTGAAGAGGTCAGTTGCGACAGGTTCTTAGAGACATAATTACTGGTGGAGCTCCCTTCGATCGCCTCCTCGCCCATCCGGTTGAAGTTGGCATCGTAGGCGATCATCATGGTCTTGGTGTCGAAGTTCTCCCGGGCATAGGGAACGAAGTCCGCACGATTGCGGGATGATGCCCCCTGGGTAAAATTCTGAAACTGTTGTCCGCTATACATGGTGAAGATGAGCATGGTCTTGTCTTCGGTCATGCTCATCTCTGCTGAATCGCAGATGATTACCGCCATGTTGTTGAATCCGCTGGCCACGTCATAGATCAGCACGTTGTACAGCATTCCTGTTTTCTGATCTTTCCTGCCCACGTAGAGGTTATAGCCATCGATCTCTTTATAAAAGACCCCCTCCGGCACATCCAGCTCGGGTGATGCCTGTCTGATGGAGATCAACAGTGAGTAGAACTTGGTCTGTATGGTGGGGATGGCGTTGTTCTGGAAGAAGAAAGCGCCCACGCTGATGAAGGTGATGAGGATGATGAGAGGCTTCATGGTCCTGAGCAGGGGTATGCCTGCCGATTTGATGGCGAGCAGCTCCAGGTTTTCACCCATGTTCCCAAAGACCATGAGAGATGCCAAAAGGATGGCAAGAGGGAGTGCCAGGGGGATCAGGTTGAGGGCGGCATACAGGAACATCTCGCCGATAATGTTGATTTCCAGCCCCTTGCCTACCATATCCTCCACATATTTCCAGAGGAACTGCATCAGCACCAGGAAGAGGCAGATGGCGAAGGTCATCAGGAAAAGCGGGATAAAGGTGGTCAGGATATACCTGTACAACCGCTTTATGTGGGTAAGTCTATTCATCCGTCGTGCAGAAAAGAGAATTTGTGCGATTTGATCACAAAGATAGTAAAATCAAACGGAGAATCGTGGTTTCAAAAATGTAAAGATGATTAAAGAGATTCCCCTGCTGCAGCGAGGTGAATCAGACGCCGAGACGTCTTTTGAGGAGATCCACCTGGGTCTCCCAGAGCGTAATGGCATCACCCTTTTCATCCGGCTCGGCAAAGTCGGTAATCTCGAGTGTCATCTCACCCGAAAGATCGAGTTTTCGGAGGATGAACTCGAAATAGACATTCAGATCCTCATCATCGAGCCAATGATAGCGGATAAGCGATTGTGGTTTACTGGAGATGATCTCTGCCTCGTTGGACGATTTGCCCCAGAGGAAAGTGTATCGCGTCTCGGTTTCATCCATCCGCACCTCATCGGCGAACCACTCGGAGAGTCCGTCAATCTGACTGATCATTCGCCATAAACTGTTTTGGGTTGCGTTTCCCATCAGGAATTCGATATGAAACTTTTCTTTCGACATCTTCCTAGTTAAAATATGGGCCACAATATACAACATTTTTCCAAATCTTCCCAGAAAAGCAGATATAAAAAAAGCGACAGCGAAGGGCACCCTCAACATAAACGGGTAAAGCTTGGCTCGTTACAAAAAAACTGCCCCCCTAAATGGGAGCAGTCTCCTGATCGTTCTCATTCCCCTGTTTACTGTACCGGGAGATACTCCACGAAAGCCTCTATCGCCTCGTAGGAGGCCAGTCCCAGCTTCCAGTAGGTGTCGGCAGTGGTGCGGTTACGTTCTTCCGATCGCTGCCAGAAGAGCCGCTCATCATCACCCAGGAATGGAGCGCTCTCCATCTGCGACTGGTGGCGGAGGATTGCGTTACGTTTCTGACGCAGCTCCTCGGGAGAGAGGGGGACGGCCATCTCGATGTGATCGATCTCCCACTCCATCCATGCACCGCGATACATCCAGATGCGACAATCCTTGAACCACTCCTCCTCTTTCATCAGATCGACAGCAGCAAGGATGGAATCGAGACACACCTTGTGCGTGCCATGCGGATCGGCCAGGTCGCCCGCCACGTAGATCTGATGGGGTTTGATGGTCTCAATGAAATCCTTCACGATCATCACATCTTTCTCGCTGATGGGGTTTTTCTTCACCTTGCCGGTCTCGTAGAATGGCAGGTCGAGGAAATGAACGTTCTCCTCAGAAAGTCCCACATAGCGGTCGGCCAAGCGTGCCTCCTCGCGTCGGATCCGGCCTTTGATGAAGAGGATATCAGGTGTGTCAATATCTTCATTTGTCTTCTCGTAGAGCAGGTATCTGCGAATGCTCTCATACTTCTCCAGCAGATCCCTGTTTTCGGGGGTGAACTTTTTGCGCATACTGTTCAGCACGGAGATGTAACGGATCACCTCCTCATCACCCACGGCAATGTTGCCGGAGGTCTGGTACGCCACATGCACCTCGTGACCCTGACTCACCAGTCGCTGGAAAGTACCCCCCATGGAGATCACATCATCATCGGGATGGGGACTAAAAATGATCACCCGTTTGGGATAGGGTCTGGCCCGCTCGGGACGGTAGGTATCATCTGCTTCGGGCTTGCCACCGGGCCATCCGGTAATGGTATGCTGCAGATCATTGAATATCTTGATATTGACATTATAGGCTGAGCCGTAGAGGGTGATCAGTTCACTCAATCCATTGTCATTGTAGTCCTTGTTGGTCAGCTTCAGGATCGGCTTGTCCACCACGCCGCAGAGCCATACGATGGCACGACGGATCAGCTTACTGGTCCACTCGCAGTTTGTCACCAGCCAGGGACGGCTAATGCGTGTCAGGCTGGAAGCTGCCGCCAGGTCTATATAGATGGTAGTCTCGGGATGGGTTTGCAGGATCGATCCCGGCACCATGTCGCTCACAGGTCCCTCCACGATGTCGCGGATGCTCTCCGCTTTCTGTTCATTCCAGGCTATCAGGGCAATCTTGCGGGCATTCATCATGTCGTAGAGTCCAATGGTGATGGCACTCACCGGCACCTTGTCGAGTGATCCGAAGTTACGGGCAATATCCTTGCGCGAGTCACCATCGAGCACCACCAATCGGGTCTGCGAGTGGAGACTACTTCCCGGCATGTTGAATCCCACGTTCCCCTTGCTGCCGAGTCCCAACAGCAGATAGTCGAATCCACCTTTCTGTCTCAGGCTCTCCTCATACTCCTCGCATTTTTCGCCTATCAGATCTTTCTCTGCCGTTGCGTCGGGTGAGAAGATATTGGCAGGATCTATATCGATGTGATCGAGGAACACCTCTTTCAGCATCTGCAGGTTGCTGAAGGCAAAATCGAGCACCGGGTAAAATTCATAGGTATTGAAAGCCACCAGGTTACGGAAGCTGACCCCACCCTCTTTGTGTTGTTTCACCAGCTCTTCATAAACAGGAACCGGCGATACACCGCCGCTGATACCCAGCACAAAAGGTTTTCCCTGTTGTTGCTTCTGCAACATCTCGCGAATGATCTCCCTGGCTATCTCCTTTGCAGCCCCGGGCGCATCTTCATAGATTGCGACAGGCAGTTTCTCGTAGCGTGAGAGGGTGTATTCCTCAAAATCGTTTTCCGGTTTGTAGTACTTCTTCGGCACGCGCTCCAGCGTGATTTGTGAACTCAGGTCCAGTCTCATATGATTACATTTTTTTATTGTTGTTGAAGGTCGTTTGCTGTGATGATACCCGGCAGGGTGACATATTTGTCTGCCGGGATGATTATTTGGTTCATTCCAGGTCAATGACAGTGATGCCGGCACCTCCAAACTGCACATGCTCGTCTGCGAAGTGGCTCACTCCATTCACTGTGGCAAGATATTCGCGAATGATCTGTCGCAGCGCACCGGTACCGGTACCGTGCAGGATGCGTACGCGGGAGACACCCAGCTGGATGGCATCGTCGATAAAGTAGATCACCGCCTGCAGCGCTTCGTCGCCACGCATTCCCCGCACATCGATATCCTGCTTGAATGTGAGCTTGCGCTCATGGATCAGGTCACGGGTGTTGGATGCTTTCTGCTCCCGCTTGAGCTGGTTGTTACTGACTTTCTCCAGCTTCTCCAGGGGGAGGGACGACTTGATCATGCCGAAGGCAACAGTCGCTCTCTTGCCATTGACTTCCATGATCTCCCCCACGTTATTCTGTCCTTTGATGCGGACCGCATCACCCACTCCGGGCAGCGCCTCTTTCTGCGGAGGGTTCGGTGCCAGGGTCACGGCTTTCTTCTTTACCTGTTTGCGGGGTGACTGCAGTGTGCCGGTTTTCTGTGAGCCGACTTTTGCCTCCTCGCTGCCTGTTTCACCCACCCGTTCACGGAATCCTCTCAGCTCGCCGCGTACCCTGAGTGTTGCCTCCCGCTCCGCTTTCGCCTCCTTGATCTCGCGGATGGTCTGCTCGATGCGTACGTTGCTCTCCGCCAGGAGCTGCTCTGCCTGCTGCCTGGCTTCTGCCAGGATCTCCTTCTTCTGTCGGGCAATCACCTCCAGGTCGGCCTCATACTTCATCGCCGCCTCCTCCAGTCGCTTCCGCTCGCGCCGGATCTCCTCGCGTTTCCGTTCCCAGTAGCGCTTGTCGCGGGCAATGTCAAGGAGGTACTTATCCATGTTGATGTACTCGCTCCCCACGATTTCAGAGGCATGTGCGATTACCTCCTCGGGGAGGCCGATCTTACGGGCGATCTCCACCGCGAAAGAGCTGCCCGGGTTGCCAATGGAGAGGCGAAAAAGGGGTTGCATCTCGTGGCGGTCGTAGAGCATGGCACCATTCACCACCCCCTCATGTTCGTGGGCATAGTGCTTCAGGTTCTGGTAGTGGGTGGTGATGACACCAAAGGAGCGGCTGTTGTTGAACCGGTCGAGCAATGCTTCAGCGATGGCCGCCCCGATCTGGGGCTCGGTACCGCTGCCGAACTCATCGATCAGCAGCAGCGTGCCGTCGTTACAGTGTCGCTCGAAATATTTCATGTTCATCAGGTGGGAGCTGTAGGTGGAGAGATCATTGTCGATCGACTGCTCATCGCCGATGTCGATAAAAATGTCGTGGAAGATCCCCACCCTTGAATTCTCTTTCAGCGGGATCAGCAACCCGCACTGCAGCATGTACTGCAGCAGGCCGACCGTCTTGAGGCAGACCGACTTGCCGCCGGCGTTAGGTCCCGAGATCACCAGGATACGGTTCTCCCCCTCCAGGGTGATATCGAGCGGCACGGTCCTGCGGTTCTGCTTTTTGAGCGAGAGGTAGAGCAATGGGTGCACCGCCTCCACCCAGTCGATCAGTCGTTCATCGGTGAGCGATGGACGGATGGCACCTATCTGCCCGGCAAAAGAGGCCTTGGCCTGTATCAGGTCAATCTTCGCCAGGAACTCGTAGGACGCCAGCAGCTCCGGCAGGAATGGTCGCAGCCAGGCGGTAAACTCCGCCAGGATACGGATGATCTCCCGCCGCTCCTCGCCCTCCAACTCACGGATGCGGTTGTTGGCCTCCACCACCTCAGCAGGCTCGATAAAGACGGTTTTGCCCGATGCTGACTCGTCGTGCACGATTCCCCTGATCTTCCGCTTGAAAGAGGGGTTGACCGGTATCACCAGCCGCCCGTCGCGCATGCTGGGTGAGACATCCTTCTCCACGTAACCCTCAGCCTGTGCCTTGCGCAGGATGGCGTTGAGGCTGCGGGAGATGCTGCTGGCTGCAGAGGTGAGCTCACGCCGTATCTCCGCAAGCCGTGCAGAAGCATGATCCTTTACCTGGCCGAAGTCATCGAGGATGATCTCTATCTTTTTCGTGATCTCGGGATAGGTAGCGATGTCACCTGTCAGCTCCATCAGCCTTGGGTAACGAGGGTTCTCCTCGTCGCGTCGAAGGAAAGCGATGATACCGTTGATGGTCTGCAGCGACCGGCGCAGCTCGAACAGGGCGCTCTGGTCGATCCAGGAGCCTTCCACGCGGATACGTTGCAACACGGGACGCATATCATAATAGTGTCCGGACGGGAAGGCATCCTCCTCGGCAAGGATGCGCACGAACTCCTCGGTCTGCGCCAGGAGGGCGTCGATCTCGCTGAAAGAGGTGGAGAAGTGCATCTCCTCCACCTTCTCCCTGCCCAGTGAGCTGAGACAGCGGTCGGCGATCAATTGCCGCACCCTTGTGAACTCAATCTTCTGTTCGAAATTATCGGGATAGATCACGTTGTACTCGTTGCTAATCATTGTGAACCATTCAATGGCAGAACAAAAATACAATATTTACCCGACTTTTACCGAATTGCAGTTGCAGAATTGAAAAAGAGTTGCTACTTTTGCACCTCGAATTCGGGAGACAACGCCCTTTTTCACATGTGTTGGCGAGATAGCTCAGTTGGTTAGAGCGCGCGATTCATAATCGCGAGGTCGGGGGATCATGCCCCCCTCTCGCTACCACCTTTCAAAAGAAATACTCATCGATAAATATCGATGAGTATTTCTTTTTTAACGGTATGACTCCGTCCCCGTATCAATTGAGTGGGTCTTTTGTTTATTTCTTCACCACTGTGAGCACGCCATTGTCCACACCAGCCGAGAGATCGATGGTGAAGACGTAGGTCGCTCCTATTTCGAGCGTGGTACCGGTCACGAGTCCCAGGTTACCGTTGTCGCGACCGTTACTGCCGTCGCCCACGAAGACAATATCGCTGTCGGTGGTGAGGCTCTGGCTACTGAACTCACCGCCCCAATCCTTCTGGTGGAAAAACTTGAAGTTGATTTCCTCAGGGTTCACCGTCTCACCTGCCACCAGTGTCAACTGGTACTTCTTGTCCCCCACTGGAGCCATACAGAGTCCGTTGGCCGGGGTCCAGCCCACATGATTGGCAGTATAGGAGGGTTTACCCACCTGGTCACCAATGACCCAAATGGCACCGGTACCATCCGGTTGAAGGGTGGCGTAATTGCTACCCGACATAGCCTCCACCCTCAGCCAGTTTGAAACGAGGTTGGCCGTCACGCGGTACCTCCCGCTAATAGGCAGGAAGGTTAGTTGGTCGCCCTCCATCACGAAGTAGTCCGGGTCAACCCACCAATCGGTCATTCCCTCAAGGGTGATCTCTTCGCCCTGAGTCAGGTCGATGTCAATCCGGTAGTTGTCCTTGTCCACCATGCTCATCTTCTGTCCGTTGAGTACCAGCTCGAAGAAGGGTCCCGTTTCGAAGGTCCTCATGTTAAATGTCACGCTGTAGGTTCCTCCTACCGGGCTCACATAGGGGATCTCGTTTTTACTCCCCTCAGCCACGGCTGCTGCACCTTCATCCCAGCCAAACAGTAACTCACGTCCCTTCTCATCCACTACCGGTGTTTTGATGTAGGCCGGCAGCTCGGTGGAGGGGAATGCTTCGGTGGCAGCGTACTCGTTGGGCTGACCGGTTGGAACCATCGGATAGGCCGCATCGGCGGTCACCAGGATGAGGTATGGATAAGGAGCCAGCTTTACCGGTACCTCAAAGGTGCGGGATACCTTCTTCATGGTGGTGTTCACCAGGATGAACTCCAGCGTAGCCAGGCCGTCTGGTGTACCCTTTATGAAGGGTACCTCGATGGTACCGGTATATGAACCGTTCTCTTTGGTGCGGATGATTGTCCTGGAGACCTCCTCCTCCCCGTAATAGAGGATGGCAGTCAGCGTGGAGAGGGGCACCTCATCACTGACCGTCACTTCGAACGGCAAGAGATCCCCGAAATGTACGTTGGCAAACTGGTTCTCGATCTGCATGGTGGGATTCCCTTCCTGCTGAGGCTCCAGCACATCGCTGGAACAGGAGAGCAGGAACACGAAAGCCACACATGCGATAATCCACTGTTTTATCTTCATTGTGTTCATGTTGTCATATTTTTTGTTTATTTTTTCCATCGATAAGATATCACTGATTTGGCCGGTACCTCGTAAGCGAAGTGATTCGACCCGTCGTCGAGGGTGATCACCCTGGCCGCGGCGGTGCTGTTGAGCAGTACCACGGCATAGGTGCCGTCGCTGTTTTCAAAAGCCGCATGGTAAAAGCCCGATTCCGGGAAACCGGATGTGCCTATGCGCACTGCACCCGGCTTCACCACTGAAGAGAGATGCCCCACGATGAAGTAATGCGAGTTACGGGTGATGGTGCGATAGTTGGTGCGATCGATGTCGACAGCCCCGTAGCAGGTCTGGCAGCCCCCCTCGCGGTTGGGTCCCCGGTCGGTGTCAAGCATCAGGTTCCATACGATGACACCCTTGCACCAATTGTTCACTGTACCCAGCGCCACCTCGCGCATATCATCGATGAGACGGGTTTCTAAGTTCCGCCCGTCGTTCCAGGTGCCGATGGAGGTCTCGGTGAAGAGGAGCTCTTTGTCGGGACGCGACTGATGGATGTGGTTCAGCTCCTCCCTGTTCCCGCCATAGTTATGATAAGCAGCACCGGCAATGAAACCAGCAGCTTCGCTATCGGCATAGATCTTCAACGGGTACTGACCCTGATCGGCATTCTCCGGCTTGTCGCTGTCATAGTTGTAGTTGTGATCGTAGATGTAGATCTTCGTTGTCACCCCTGCAGCCGCCATTTTGGGTCCCAGCGCGTTCTTCACGAAGTCGCGCTGTTCCTGCCAGGTCATGTAGAGCGAGGCGGAGTTTCCCCTGTTCAGCGGTTCATTTTGCGGAGTCACGGCATGGATCCTGATGCCCTCGGCTTCGAAAGCGCGTATCCACTTCACGAAGTAGTCTGCATAATCACCATAGTAAGCCGGGTTCAGCTGGCCGCTTGTCCATGAGTTGAACGGCCGCAGGTCGGTGAGGTTGTTCACCTTCATCCAGCGGGGTGGCGTCCAGGGAGATCCCAGGATCTTCACGTTCGGGTTAATGGCCAGGATCTCCTTCAGGATAGGGATCACGTAATCGGTCTCCTCTGTCGTGAGGGCAAAATTCTCAATGCCGGGCTCGTCGCAGCAGGTGTACTCACTCAATGAGAAGTCAGAACAGCCGATGGATATGCGAATGTAGCTCTGCCCCATCCCCTCCGTTTCGGAGAAGGTCTCCCTGAGAAATTTGGTGCGGTTCTCCTGCGTCATCTGCATCAGGTTAAAAGCGGTAGAACCGGTCACGGCAGCACCAAAGCCATCCATGGTCTGGAAGCGGGTAGTCGGCTCCAGCCTGAGGGTGGTGGGTGACATGTTGTCCCGTTTGCTGAAAGCGGCATACTGCTTTTTAAATTCCTGTGAACGGCTGTTGGTAGTCACATAAATGGTTACATCCTCCGTCTGAGGCTCTTCCGGAAGTGACGGTTCTTCCACGTTGTCGTTCTTGCCGGTCTCACTACAGGAGGATACACCCATGAGCAGGAAGATCAGCAGGAACGTCACTTTCAAATTGTAAATCAATTTCATCTCATTCATTAAACTAGAGTGTAACTTTTTCGATATGCACCGTGTTGTTGTTCAGGTCGATGGTAAAGCGGTAGTTGGCCGATTCCACAACCGGGTCATTCTCACCGTTGGGTATTTCCCAGTTATTGTCACCCTGGATGATTTGTTCACCGGTGAAGGTGAAGTTGCCCGCTCTCTTCTCATTACCCCATCCTGTGTTCTCGAACGGCTTGAAGCCCGCATAGTGGTCGTGATCGCCCGGGGTGTAGAAGGTACCCTGGAAGATGTTGTCGCCGATTCGGCGCATCAGCACATAGTTCAGCACGTTGCCGAAGCCCCAGTCGGTATGGGTTCTGCCTTTCCCGGGGTAAACAGCTGCGATATCGGCAGAAGTGACGTTGGTCGGGTAACCCAGCCCCCATCCGCATACCAACAGATAATCGGGATAAGATGGGTTGTCCAACCCCACGAAGATGTTCCTGCGTACGGGGTTATAGTAGATGGTGTAATCACCCGTTTCGCCAAGGAAAGTGATCTTATCGGCAGCGGTCCGCCCGAAGAAGTCCGGGTTGTAGATGTTCTCAGCACGTGACAGTTCACCGAATACCGAATAAGTCTTGCCTTTCTCCAGGGTGAGATCCAACACCCGGAACAGTTCACCGCCGATATCGCTGCTCGAGAATCTGCTCAATGCCAGGTCATCAGGACCGAGGGTGCTTCCGGTAGTGGTTACGCTAAAGGCATAGCTATCGAAAAGGAATTCTTTGGTATAGTCGGCGGATGCAGCATAGGCGAACGCCGACTCACCCGACTCGCTAATCATCCCGATCTTTCCATTCACGTTGCCATAGACATCGCCTGAATAGTCGATACTGTTGTCGGCATAGAGCTTCTCGGCAATACGGTAGCGGAAAGAGGTCTCGTAGGTCAGTCCGTCGGCATGAAACCTGTTCTTGTCGCCCGACTGAGGGGTCAGGGTGGCAACAGCACCATTGTCCGTAACCAGATAGAGCTGGTTGTAAACAGGCCGTTTCCCGGTAAGACCGGTGATTTGATGCGATGCCGTACCTTTGAGTACGTTCCGGGCAATCAGGTTGACCTGTACGTCCGCGTTATCGGCCTGGCTGCTCAGCAAAGGCACAAAGATCGACTGAGCCACATCGTGCGAGGCTCCGCCAATGGGTATTTCACCGGAAGCCAGGATTCTGTTGTTGGAAATAATCTCGTAAGCCAGGCCGGAGAGATTGGTTTCCGGGTCGGTTATTCTGGCTGTCAGCGTGATGGAGTCGCCGAAGGTGAAAGCGGCGGGCGTCACCGAAGCCGATTCAATTACTGGGGTTGATTCTTTTCTGGGACCGTACTCATCATCGTTGCACGAGATGAACAGCAGTGCGAAGACCCCGGTCATGAGCAATATTTTATTTTTCAAATTCATAGTGATCTCCTGAATTAAGTGTGACATACTTGTTTAGTAGCCCGGGTTCTGCACCAGGTTGGGATTTTGATCCATCACCGCCTGCGGGATGGGCAGCACGTAAGACAGGCTGGTATAGGGCATCGCCTGAGCGGGACGTCCTTCATCCTTGTCAAATACCGCGTTCATCACCTCTTCCACCTTGTCAAGGCGCACCAGGTCGAACCAGCGCTGTCCTTCCAGTGCCAGTTCAAGGCGACGTTCCTTGAGATAAGCCTGTGTGATGGCTTCCTTGCTTGATGCTGCCGATGCAGGCAGGTTGCCCAGGCCGGCGCGTGCGCGGGTACGGTTGATGATCTGCGCCGCACCGTTGTAATCACCCTTGTCGATTAGTGCTTCGGCCTTCAGCAGCAGGATATCTGCATAGCGCATCTTGATGATGCTGTTGTAGCCGCTGCGGCACTTGTACATGAACGCATAGTTATCTGCCGGGTAGTACATGTTCCAGTCACATTTGTAGAACACCACGGTCTGTTCGTACCGCTTGTCACCCTGCTCGCTGTTGAAAGTGCGGATCAGATCGCGCGAGGGTGTGATCCACTTCAGGAAGTCGAACCAGAAGGACCAGTCGTCAAGTTTGCGGCCGAACATCCAGGTCACCCAGTTGGTGTTTCCAGGGAAGAACTGCGCCTCGTAGATGGTCTCCCTGCTGTTCCTCAGCTTCGCCTCTAGAGCTTTGTTGGCCTGCGAGGGAGGAGAATTGGGATCGGTCAGCACCACATCAAAGAGATCAGCATAGTTCGGTTCCAGGTCAAAACCATCAGCAGCCAGTTCATCGGCATACTGAATCACCTTGTCGTAGTCGCGCAGCGGTTTTTCGGCATACACTTTTGCCAGCAGAGCGCGTGCCACCGATTTGGTGATCTGCGTCTTGTCCTGCACATTGTTGGCAGGTGCGTACTGGAGACCCTCAAGCAGGTCCTGTTCGATCTGTTTGTAGATGGTAAGCGCATCTGACTGAACGGGGAAGTAGGCAGGATAGACATCCTCGATCGTTTCCGCCGTGATATCGCCGGCGACAGTGGTTACCAGTGGCACATTGGCCCAGATCCGCACCATGTCGAAATAGATCATGGCCCGCAGAATCTTCGCCTCTGCCTTGTACTGTCTTCTCTCGGCTTCGGTCAGCGCGTTATCCTTCACGCTATCCACATATACAATCATCTTGTTCGCCTGGGCAATGTTTCCCATGTGCATGTTCCAGTCACGGTTCAGCGTAGTGCTGGAGCCCTCAATCGAGTTCACCTCGAAGGGAGTGGTTTCGTTGTTGGGTGCACCGGCATAGGCGTTGTCGGAGTGTGCCTCAGCCAGCAGCAACATGTCGAGGTACCAGTGTTCCTGTCCGTTTCTAAACAGGTCCAACAATGTTTGCCTGTGCGATAGTACGGCGGCTTTGTCCTTGAAGACCACCGTCACGCTGTCCTGCTCCATCCCCTCCGTCACGTCGGAATAGGTGTCCAGCGGTTCATAATCGAGCGAGCAGGATGCCAGCAGAGCAGCGATACAGAGGAAGAATATATTTTTTGTCTTCATTGCTATTGTGGTTTAAAATTCAAGATTCAGTCCAAACAGAAATGTTCTGCTATGCGGGTAGGTACCCCAGTCGATACCCTGTACAGCACCGCTGTCACCCCATTGGTTCACTTCGGGGTCCATCCCCTTGTAGCGGGTTACCGTCAGCAGGTTGCTGAGCGTGACGTAGGGCTGCAGGCGTGATATGCCTGTCCGTTCCAGGAAAGGACCGCTGAAGTTGTAGGAGAGGGTGATATCCTTTACACGCAGGTAGCTTCCGTCTTCGATGAAATAGTTGGAGGGCTTCATGTCGAATCCCGCTTTGGGAATATCGGTGTGCTGACCGGGTGTGCGCCAGCGGCGGAGCACCTCTACCGACTGGTTTTTCAGGTCGTACATCCCCTGCACATCAGCCTTGGAGGCGTTGAAGATGTCATTGCCTACCGATCCCTGGAGGAAGACGCTTAGGTTCAATCCTTTATAGGAGAAGTTATTGGTAAGGCCAAAGATGAAATCAGGGTTCGGGTCACCGATATAGGTGCGGTCCGACGAGGAGATCCTGCCATCCTCGTTCAGGTCGCGGTACATCAGCTCACCTGTTTCGGGATCCACCCCGTCGCTGATATATCCGTAGAAGCCGCCCAGCGAACGTCCCGGCTCGTTGCGGACCACCCGTATCAGGCGGAGGGCATCGGTGGTTTCGGCATCATAGTAGATCTGCTGGAGGGCAAGTTTTTTCAGCTTGTTCCTGTTGAACGAGATGTTGAAATCGGTGTCCCATCTGAACGCACCAGTCAGGTTGCGGCTGTTGGCAGAAAATTCAAACCCGCGGTTTTCCATCTCCCCCTCGTTCCGGACGATCTGGTTTGCGGCGGCTGCCCCCGAGGGGAGGGATACGAACATCAGCATGTCGGAGGTGTACTTGTAATAATAATCCATGGCGATGGTGAGGCGGTCCCTGAACATGGTGGCATCGATACCGATATTGGTTTGAGAAGTGGTCTCCCAGGTGAGGTCCGGTGTGCGGAGGTTTGCCTGCGAGATGAGGGGCACCGCGTCGGTTTTGCCCTCCTCGAACCACGCCTGGCGGGTGATGTTGTAACGCTGGAGGTAGGCAAAATCGCCCACGCCCGACTGGTTACCGGTTTGTCCCCATCCGCCGCGTATCTTCATGTCGTCGAGCCAGTCGAAGTCTTGCATAAAGTTCTCCGACGAGATGCGCCATGCAGCCGAAAAAGAGGGGAAGATGCCCCATCGGTGATCGGGATGCAGTTTCGAGGAACCATCAGCACGCATGTTGACTGTGAAGAGGTACTTGCTGTCGTAATTGTAGGATGCCCTACCGAAGCCTGACAGGATACCCCAGTGTGAGGCGTTCGAGCCAGTATTGTCCCACGCGATTTTATTGGCCGCGTTGAGTGTCATGATAGAGCCATCCTTGTAGTGCGTACCGTTGATGTAACTCTGCGACCATTCTGAGTCTGTCCAGGATGTACCTGCCATCCCCTCGAAGTTGTGCTTCTCACCGAAGGTTTTCTTGTAATTCAGCACGTTATCGAACACCAACAGTTGGTTCATGCTGCGATTATCCCAGGCAGCCCCCCAGTCATCCCTGTCGGTGCCATGCACGGGGGGTGTGAAGCCGGTCGATTTACCGTTGCGGCGGTCCAATGTGAAGGATGTTCTGAGTGTAAAATCGGGCATGAAGGTGATCGTGGTATTCGCCGAGGCGATCAGCCTGTTCTCGTTGTCCTTGTTGTTCTTACCATTCTCCAGTGCTTCCACCGGGTTGGTGATATTCTGTCCGAAGAAGAGACGGTTGTAAAGGCCACTGGCTTCATCCTTCACGGTTGCCGCGGTAGGCAGGTTCACCACCGAGAGCACTACCCCACCCCGGTTTGAGCCGAGACCGGTTGTGACACCGTTGCGGGTGTTGTCGGAATAGGCCAGGTTCAGACCCATGTGCAACCAGCTTCTTATCTGGCTCTCCACGTTGCTGCGCAGGTTGAAGCGGCGGAAGAAGGCAGCGCTGAGCACCCCTTTCTCATCGAGGTATCCGCCCGACACGAAGTAGCGGATCCGTTCGTTGCCGTCGGCTAACTGTAGCTGGTAGTTTTGTATGATTCCGGTACCATAGACCTCCTTGAACCAGTCGGTTCTGTCGGTGGTTCCCTCCGGTATGGCTCCCGGGCGCAGTTCATCCATCAGCTCCTTGTATTGAGCAGCATTGAGTGACTTGATCTGGTTGGCTACCCGGCTCGCGCCATACTGTATGTGGGCAGTAACCTTGGCTCCTTCCGTTGCCTGCTTGGTGGTGATCAGCACCACACCGTTGGCAGCACGCGATCCGTAGATGGCTGCCGAGGAGGCGTCCTTCAGTATCTGGATATCAGCAATATCGTTTGGCGAAAGGAAGTTCATGTTGTCGACCGGCACCCCGTCCACCACGTAGAGAGGGCTGTTGCTCCCGTTGAAGGAGGTGGTACCGCGCACCCTGATCACCATCTCGCCACCAGGCGTACCGCTGGGCTGATAGACGTTCACGCCGGCAGCCTTTCCCTGGATGGCCTGCGCAGCAGAGATGATGGGGCGTTCATCGATGCTCTCGGTGGAGATGGAGGATACCGCTGTGGTGATATCGCGCCGCTTCACCGAGCCGTAGCCGATCACCACCACCTCCTCGAGTGTTTTCAGATCTTCGACCAGTGTGATGTTCAACCTGTTTCTCCCGGCGGTGTTAATCTCCTGCGAGAGATAACCTATGTATGAGACCATCAGCACGGCATTCTCATCCACCGTCAGGGTGAAGTTGCCGTCTAAATCGCTCACGGTACCGTTCGAGGTCCCCTTTTCAATGATATTTGCACCGATCACCGGTTGACCGAGCTCATCGGTGATGGTTCCACTGATCTGCCTTCTGCTCACCTGTTGACCGGGTACAACCACGATGTAATTGTCCTTCACTTGCCAGGTGAATCCCGTTCCCTGCAGTATCCGGTTCAGTACCTCTTCCAATGGCCGGTTGCTGATATTGAGGTCAAGATTCGGCTGATTCTTTAGTTGTGATTCATTGTAGGCGACGAACATTTTCGTCTGCCGCTCTATTTCCTGCAACGCTTCTATAACCGAGATATCATTTTGTTGAATGGTTACAGCCACCTTCTCCTGTGCGATCAGGGATGCCGGTGAGGCGATGAGACATAGTAAAAAGATAAAAATCGTTGTTTTTGTCTTTTTCATGTTGAAAAAATTGATACCTTTAAAATTCATTTCTTGGTGTTAGGTTAGATGTTTGACTTATTGTTCAGATGAATAAATTCTAACGCTGAGCTACCGGGATAAAGGTGCCACTTTATTCCGGTTTTTTGTGTTGCAAATCATGATGTATCCATGCTATTTATTGGTTTTAAGGGTTTACTGATGCTGTTACTGTAAAGGTAAGATGTAACATTTATCCTCTTCTATTCTGTATCTGATGTGACCCGACACCTCGGCGATGATCTCCATCACCAAATGCAGCGGGGTATCGCTCTTGAAACGGAAGGTATATTTGTCCTCTTTCAGCGTGTTGGCGGTGTAAACGAAGCTGACAGGGTACTTTCGTTCAAGTTCGGCGATAATCTCTTCCAGTGTCGCCGACTTGAATATGAGTTCCCCCCTTTGCCAGGCGGTCACGTCGAACAGGTCAGGGCGGGTAATCAATTCTTCTCCGGTGTTCTTGTTATAGGTGAATTGTTCGCTGGGCACAAGTATCCGTGCCGACTCCAGGTTGTTGTAACGTACCTCCACGCTGCCGGATAGCAGGGTTGTGGAGAGTAGCGGGTCACCAGGATATACCCTCATGTTGAACTCCGTTCCCAGTGCTGTCACCTGGTAATCGTTCGACTTCACGATGAAAGGCATCGCCTCGTTGTGGGCCACCCTGAAGCTGGCCTCTCCGATCAGGTAAACACTTCTGGTCTCACCGGTAAACTGTTGAGGGTATAGCAAGGTGGTAGTGGCGTTCATCTGCACTTCCGTCCCGTCGGGCAGTGTCAGACGGGTCAGCCCGGCAATCGGTACGTATTGCTCAATCAGGTCGTCCTTCACCGGAGGCTCACCTGCTGTGAAGTAGATCGTGGTGACCAGCGCGACCAGCAAGATGGCAGCGGCCGCCTGCCAGAGATGAAGGAATCGGGTTTGTGTGTTACCTTGTTGTTCGCTGATTTTCCGATATACCAGTTTCAACGATCGTCGCATCTGTGGTGTCACCTCTGTGCGACTGCCTTCTGCCAGGTGGTTCCACATATCGTTCAATGCCGCATCCTTTTCAACGGCATGCTTCTCATCAGTGATCCAACGGTGAAAGGCATCGCGGGCATCCGGCGAGACATTGTTTTTTGCAAATAACTCTAAAATTCTCTTGAAGTAGTTTTCCATCTCTAATCTCTTTCAACGCACAATTCAGTGCAAAGGCCTTTTATGCACCTTTAGTGAATAAACAATCGAGAATGGGGTACTACTTAAAAATTCATTAAAAAAATCGCGACAATCAGTAGTTTTTTGAGTTCTTTTAAGGCCAGGTAGATATGTTGCTCCACGGTACGTACTGAAAGATTCATTTTTTCCGCGATCTCCTGGTTGCTGAGATGTTGAAAGCGGCTCAGCTTGAACACCTCACGCCGCTTGCCGGGCAGCTGTTCCAGTGCCAGCATCAGCAGCAGTTGCAGCTCCTCGCGGTAGATCTCGTTGAGAGGGTCTTCAAATTCAGCCAGTTCCGTGATACCCTGTAAATCCTGCTGCGTGTGGATGTATTTCGATTCCAGGTTTTTTCGTTTAATGCGGTTAAAAACGCTGTTTTTAACCATGGTGTAGAGGTAGTTTTTCTCCAGGTTTCCTTCCCAGAGATCGGGTGTCTCCCAGAGTCTGACAAAGATATCCTGTGCCACATCCTCAGCCTCCTGCTCCGATTTCAGGAGGATGGCGGCAAACGACCTGACCTTGGGATAATACAGGTGGAATAGCTCTTCAAATCTGGCCTTGTCCGGTTCGGTTTTCATGGAAGGTGCACTATAGCCTTTTGTTGGATAATCGCAATGACAAAGGTATTGATTTTTCTGAAATAAACGAATGATTGGAGCAATGGTTGCCACCCATCTACCGCGTATGTTCCACATGATGTTGTCCACATTCCACCAGATATGACCTATAATAATCGGAGCAGCCGGGTTAAGAGTATTCATTCATGAGAACGCCCGAAAAATAATTCTTTGGAAATGAGATAAAAGCGGTATCTTTGTATCAACATTCCTAACACAAAATTGTTTATTGAAGAGATATGGCAAAAATAAATGTTTCTGTAATCAGGCAGGGCATCAGGGGAAGACTGAAGGTAAGGGAAGAAACCCGTAAATTTTACAACGGTATTTTTATCGACTTGGGAGAACTGGTTTTGTTTACCGGGAGAGTGATTAAACAGATGTTCCAGGCTCCCTTCGAATTTCGGGAGTTCGCCAAACACGGGTTCTTACTCGGCAACAAGTCACTGCCACTGGTAGCGGTCACCGGATTTATCATGGGGCTGGTACTCTCCATGCAAATGCACCCTGTTCTTGCCGACTTCGGTGCACAGACGCTGTTGCCGGGTGTAGTCGCGATATCGATGGTGCGGGAGCTGGGGCCTGTCATCACGGGACTGATCTGCGCGGGAAAGATCAGCTCAGGGATAGGTGCTGAAATTGCAGCAATGACAGTCACCGAACAGATCGATGCGATGGAGGTGTCTGGAACGCGTCCCCTGAGTTTTGTGGTTGCCTCTCGCATAACGGCTGCCACGCTGGTTGTTCCGATACTGGTCATATTCGCCGATGCATTCAGTCTTTTAGGTTCATTTCTGGCGGTGAACATTTTCGAAGAAACATCGCTTACACTTTTCTTCAATCGTTCCTTTTCAATGATGGGTTTTGTTGATTTTCTTCCTTCCATTCTGAAAACGATCTTCTTCGGCTTTTTCATCGGCCTGATCGGTACCTACAAAGGGTACACCGCCGGCAGGGGCACAGAATCAGTGGGACTTGCCGCCAACTCAGCCGTGGTATCAGCCTCCCTGACCATTTTCCTGATCGATTTGGTTTTTGTATTAATAACGAGTATCCTGTAAAGCTATATGGACAAAGAAGAGGTCATTGTTGTAGAAAATTTGTATAAATCCTTTAACGAGAATTCAATCTTGCGCGGCATCAGCCTGACGCTTCACAAAGGGGAGAATCTGGGCATTGTGGGGAAATCGGGAATCGGCAAATCGGTCCTTATCAAGAGTATCGTAAGGCTGATAGAGCCCGATGCAGGGATCATCAACGTGTTGGGGACCAATATCCTCGAGTGTGACAGCAACGAGCTGAATGAAGTGAGGAAGAAAGTGGGTTATCTCTTCCAGGGAGGTGCGTTGTATGATTCGATGAGCGTACGTGAAAATCTCCTTTTCCCCATCCGGAGAACGCAATTTAAAGACAAGCAACACGATACGAAGGAGCTGATTGAACAATCGCTCAGCAGTGTGGGCTTGCTGGATGCCATCGATAAAATGCCATCGGAATTATCCGGAGGAATGAAAAAGAGGATAGCCCTGGCCAGGACATTGATTCTGAAACCGGAAATTATTCTCTACGATGAGCCAACCACCGGACTGGATGCGGTGACATCGGGTGAAATCAGCGAACTGATCCTGAAAATACGCGAAGAATACAACACGGCGGCCATCATCATCACGCACGATATGAAATGTGCAAAAATAGCCACCGACAGCATAAAGATCATGGACGATGGTGTCTTCAAGGTAGAAGGTACTTACGAGGAACTGAGCCATAGCGAAGAAAAAGAGATACGGGATTTTTTTATTTAGTAAAAAGAGAAATATGAAAAAAACAAAGAAAACATTGAGGTTGGGTATTTTCATTGCATCGGCCCTCATATTGTTTATTGTAGCGATATATCTGATCGGGAGCAAGCAGAATCTGTTTTCCTCTAACATCGAGGTGCATGCATCATTCAAGGATATTCGCGGATTGATGTCGGGCAATATTGTCCGTTTCGCGGGAATCAATATCGGCACGGTGAACGATATCCGGGTCGTCGCCGATACCTCTGTCATCGTAAGCATGACCATACGGGAGACCTATACCGATTTTATCTACAAGAACTCTTCGGTACAGATTGGACAGGAGGGGCTGATGGGGGGTAAAATTGTCCTGATCTCCACCGGTGATCCGGCTACTGGAAAGGTGGAAGAGGGCGATTATCTGCCTGTCGCCGAAGGCATCGATATTCAGGCGATGATTGCGCAGGCAACGGAGATGCTGGATGAAGCCAGGGGTACCGTAGCCAATTTGCGGTCTATTACCGGCAAGTTTGATACAGGGGATGGAGATATTGCACGCCTGTTGAATGATAGTGACCTGACCACAGCTCTCGCAGAAGCCTCCAAGAGTCTGAATGCATCGCTCTCCGACGTGAACCGGATCACCACCAAAATCAACAATGGCCAGGGCGATTTAGGCAAGCTGGTGAATGACGATTCCATCACCACCCAACTCAACCTGATCACGGCCAACCTAAGTTCAATCACAAATAAAGCCGACTCAGTGGTGAATCAGCTTCACCAGACCGCCTATACCATTAACAATGGCGAGGGGATACTGCCGCGCCTTCTGAATGACAAGCAGATGGGATTAACGGTAGATACCGTCATCACCAATGTGGACCAGGGTGTCATAGAGATCACAAATGCGGCTGAGACAATTGCCAACAGCTGGATATTCCGGTTGTTCTCCAAAAAAAAGGACAAGAAAAATGATCCGCAACCGGAGACAATCAAGTTGAATGAGGGAGATACCATCATCATCCGTCCCGTCAACAGAAGCATACCGGAAACGCCTGAAGAGTGAAAATCTCCCGGACACTCCCTATTTAAAACAAAGATAGCTGCTGTCGATCAGGGTCTCCGCTCGAAAGATGAAAACGGGGAGGAGTAGTGGAACATCATCAACCAGATCGACGGGGCCCATGCAAACGAAGGGACACTAATTATTCACGTGAGCATTTCCGATGTATCTGTCGAAAATATCACGGTATGCTTCCACCATCCTATCCCAGGAGTAATTTTTCCCGACAAAATCCTTTGCCTGGGAGGACAAGATGCTCAGCTTGTTTTTGTCGCTTAACAATTCGTGAATCTTATCTGCCCAGGCTGTTGCGTTTCCGCTCGGCAAGTGAAATCCGTTCTGACCATGGATGACCGATTCGGTTATCCCTTCTATTCCCGATGCCAGAACGAATGTTCCACGCATGTTTGCCTCCAGGGCTACAAGTCCGAAGCCCTCTTCATCACCTTCGATCTCGATATTTGGCATGATAAACAAATCAGCCAGCGATAACAATTGCACCAGATCGGCAAAAGGAACGCGTCCCAAATGGTGTACATTTTCGCTATTGGAGAGTTCCTTCACTATTTGCACTGCATCGGAATTCAATCCGAGGATCATTTGCAGTGTAGGGCTTATTTTATCAGTGATTCGTTGCGTTATCCTTTGCATTTTATTCGGATGATTCCTGAGCGGACCAGCCATCAGCAAAACAATGTCTTTGTCGAGCAATGGCATCACATTTTTGATGAACCATGAAAAACCTTTTCGTTTCACCGGCCGGCCCATCGTGAAGAGAATGCGTTTGTGTGTGAGATCGACAGCATATTTTTCTTTCACCATTTGTACCATACCGGTATTGACGGGTATTTTTCCCAACGAAAGATCGACACCATTCCGTACGGTATAGGTTGTATCATGAGCAAATCCTCTCTTCAACGCCTCGGAGCGGGTGTATTCGCTTACGCAAATGGCTCCGGCGTACTGTTTTAGTTTCGGCAGTATTTTGTGTTGAAACAGGGATAACGATAACGTGAGATCCAATCCATGAAAGGTAACTATGATGGGTATCGTTGTTCTTTTGAGCAACCAGAGACAGGCAACGCCCATTGATCCATCGTTTAAGTGAATAAGCTTTATACCCGGATTCTTTTTGAGCGTTTTCATTATTTTAAACGGAAGTTTCAGGAACCAGAGCACTTTGTTCGAATCGTTTCGATAGGCAATAACATGGGTGATATAGTACCGCTGCAGTCCTTGAATCAATTCATAACTTTGTTTTTCCATTCCCCCGACAGAGGGCGGATGCTTATGGGTAATACAAAGAATTTCGGTCTCATGCATACAAAATGATCGATAATGGGAGTAGATTGCTTGTTTTTCCAGATAAGACCGTTATATACATTTCTTTTCATGCACACTTAAAGCCAGGTTGGCCAGATTTTCGATATCTGTGAAATACTCCCTGGCAAGGTTGTCCCAACTCAGGTTAGATGTATATTGTAGTCCCGCAGATTGCATCTTTGCTCTCAGCGTTTCATCGCGAAGTAAGCGTTTCATTTTTATCAGATAATCATCCGGTTCATTGGGACTGCATAAGAACCCGTTTACTCCGTCCACAACCAAAGCCTGTGAACCCCCACCTCTTGCGATGACCGGAATGCATCCGCTTGCCATGGCTTCCACCACTACATTTCCATAAGTTTCAGAGGTTGAAGGGAATAAGAAAATAGCAGAAGAGGCATATACTTTCGCCAACATATCGTGGTTGACAAATCCTAAAAAAATTGCATGCTTCATTCTTGCCCGCGCCGCAGCTTCGGCTGCCCCGCTTCCCGCAACAATGAAATTTACCTTTAGATCCTCCTCCTGAACCCGGTCGTAAATGGCAAATAGTGTTTCCAGATTTTTCTCCCATACCAGTCTTGAAGCGAATAAAATGCACGGATTATCATTCCCTGTCAAGGTTTTGATTAAATGATCACACCGTTTCAACGGGGTAAAGAGAGTCGTATTGATTCCCCGTTGCCAAATTCTAAGATGCTGAACCGAAACACCATGACTCATGAGTTCTTCCGCAATAGATACGGTGGGCACATATGTTACGGTGCAGCGGTTGTAAAATCTACGGTATATTTTTGCAATCATCGCTTCCAATAGAGGTACCAGAAACGGAAGATACTTGAAATAATATTTGATGTATGAAATAAAATGCGTGTGATAGATGGACAGAACCGGGATCTCTTTTTTCAGGGCATAATTCAGTGCGAAAAAACCCAGCGCCGAAGGAGTGGATATATGAATGACATCGGGACTGAACAGGTCCAGTGATTCCATCAATTCCGTTTTGCATAAATCCGGAAGGGCTATTTTATAAGAGTGATTATTGGGAATGGAGAAGACCGGAATTTTAACGGTCGCCCGGTTTTTATGCTGTTTGGACATTCCGCAGAAAAAGAGGTATTCAAATTGTCTCTCGGGTATTCTGTCGATCAGTTGATACATCGTTTTGTTTGCCCCGTCAAAGTCTCTGATCAGCATATCGGAGAAAAAGGCTACTTTTACTTTTCTATTTACTGCACGTAAACCAACGTCAGCATTTTGAACGGAATTATTTTGCATAAGCATGAAAAAAAATAATCAGACTCAATATTTTGTCATCGGCCTGAGGCATATCTTTTAAAAAAATATGCTGTCAGTTTCGACGTGAACCTTTTCTTTCTTAGCTTCGGACAGCAGATAGTTCGATCTTCTGCGGTCTAACCTGTTGCAAAATTCCCTCTTTTTTCTGTTTTACTGCGCTGATTCCGGTTAAATTATTGTGAAGTTTCTATTACGCATTTATTACGATGAGTGCAATCACTTAACTCCTCCAGCGTTTCGATGGAGAAGAGCTCGCCGGCATAAAACCGGCAATGCGGGTTAAATAGTTATAAATTCTTTCACCCAGTCGTTGAACGGTTCTTTCTGAATATTCTCCGGCGTATCAAATTGTACGATTTCTCCTTTATTCATAATGGCAACATGCGTTCCCAGCGTAAAGGCTTCGTGTAAATCGTGGGTAACCATCACAAATGTGATTTTCAATTTGCGATGCATCTCCTTGATTTCACGTTGCAGGTTTCGGCGGGTAATGTTATCGAGAGCGCCAAAGGGTTCGTCCATCAGCACAATTTCGGGTTGCGATGCCAGTGCCCTTGCAACCCCAACCCTTTGTTGCTGACCGCCGCTTAATTCAGAAGGAAATGCATTTAACTGACTTTCATCAAAACCCATTATTTTTGCCAATTCGTTCACCCGTTTTTCGATCGCCTGCTTCTCAACCGATGAAAGGCGTAAAACAAAAGCGATATTCTGCCTGACGGTGAGATGTGGAAAAAGACCACTTTGTTGAATCACATAACCCATTTTCCGGCGGAGTTGAATTTTGTCCCAACTTTCCAGGTTTTTGCCCATCACCCTGATTCTGCCCGAATCAATACCGGTCATCCCGTTCATCAGGCGCAACAACGTAGTTTTTCCACAACCACTTGGCCCGATAATGGCCACAAATGCCTCTCGCGGAATCTCCAGCGAAACATCGTTTAGCGCTTTTTTTGCTGATTCGTAGGATTTGGTGACGTTTACTATTTCAATGACAGGATTGTTCATTCTCCGGTTTTATTTCAATAATTCGCGTTGTTTCAAAAAATTGGCTGCAACTTCGTTGGGTGATTTATTTTCAATCTCAACCTCATAATTAAGCTGAAGCATAGCTGAATCACTGATGGAATTTTCAAGGCGCTCAAACAATCCTTTTAATTCGGGATATTTTCGTAAGGATTCATTTCTGACAACAATACCTGCCTGATAAGCCGGGAAGAACTGTTTGTCATCTTTCAGTACACGGAGATTCATTTGCCTGATGCGCGAATCGGTTGAAAAGGCATTGATCACATCGACCGTTTGGTTTTCGAGCGCCTGAAATTTCAGGTTGATATCGAGTTCCACCTCGTTTTTAAAATTGAAAGGATAGACTTTATTCAGTCCGGAAAAACCATCTTCGCGTTCAAAAAAATCGAATTCAGCGCCAAAAACAAATTGGTTGCTTTGAACGGCCAATTCCGAAAAAGTATTGATATGTTGATTTTGTGCCACAGATTCAGGAAGCGCAAGTGTAAACGTGTTGTTGAATCCAAGCCTGCAAGCCCATTCCAGATTGAATTGTCCGGCATACGTTGTTTTTAACGCCGCATACAAACTATCCGGATTTTTCATGGGTGACTCTTTTAGGATAAATAACCACGCTGTTCCGGTGTATTCAGGATAAATATCAATTTCGCCTTTCAACATGGCCGGATGGATATTGGAAGTACCGCCGCCGATGCCAAATTTCCGGATGACCTGAATATCGGTATTGTTTTCCACAAGCTGTGAAATGATTTCGCCTAAAATATATTGCTCGGCAGTGGGTTTTGTGGCAACCACAAGTTTATTTCGGGAAGAATTGCCTGATTTAGGCAGGAGCATGAAAATGAACAACAACGCCAGAATTCCCCACCCGAAATATCTCAGGAAACGATTTTTTTTATCCGGTTTTCTTGCTTTTGTTTTGAGTGAATTTTCGATAGCCCCGATTCCCAGATCGGCAACCAGCGCCAGCAAAGCCACCGCGATTGAGCCGACCAGAATGAGCGAAGAGTTGTTGGTGTTGATTCCGCGATAAATGGCCTGTCCCAACCCTCCGGCACCGATAAATGAGGCTAACCCGGCCAGCGCGATGGTCATTACAACCATGGTGCGAAAACCGCTTAAGATCGTGGGAAATGCCAGTGGCCAGCGTACCATTGAAAAAACCTGCCAGGGAGTGGCGCCCATACCTTTCGCGGCATCGAGCAGGAGCGGGTCCACCTCGTCTAAGCCCGTGTAAGTATTTCTGATAACAGGCAGCAACCCATAAATTACCAACACCACCAATGCATTGCCATAACCAATTCCGATTAACGGGATAAACAATCCAAACATGGCAATTGACGGGATGGTATAAAGGAAATTGACCGTTCCTAAAATAACCTGTCTCCACTTTTTATCATGCAGAATGGCAATTCCGGTCGAAATTCCAATAACAGAGATAATAATAATGGCGGTGAGGCTAAGCAGAATGTGCTGAACGAGCAGTTCGTACAGGTAATCGCGACGGTCGGCGATGGTAGTGAAAATATCGTTCAGAAAAGACATGTTATTTTTTTCTATATTTTCTCCCAGAGCGAATCCACAAAGTAATTCCGTTGGTCGGTGAAATTTTGAACCACTTTAAAATGGTGATTTAACGCCAGTGTCTCAATGGTTTGAATGTCATACTTTCGTGATCGCTCCATAAAAATGGCCTCCCACTTTGTAAAACGGAATGTTTTCTCGAGCGCTCCTATCTGAACCGTTTGGTCGGAATTTGAAATCAGGAAACTTTTTACCTCGCCGGTTAGCGGATTGTAGGTAGTTTGATGTTCGAACTTTTGGATATCAA
>WOYI011272490.1_pt1 | contig 31680 bp, 25 predicted proteins | sample 6423411 | NCBI WGS metagenome assembly WOYI01 (sample SAMN13441803, study PRJNA592873) | oil field metagenome | biome: oil field; feature: oil-well bore; material: oil-contaminated soil; isolation source: oil-contaminated soil from oil-well borehole | place: Germany: Wietze | collected 2016-10-18 ...
CGAGGCCGCCTCGCTCAGTGCTGCGGCATACGCCACGTCATCCAGCACTACGGCGTGGCCGTCAATGGCGCGTTGCCGGTAATCCGTGCCGTCGATCCGTACGGTCTGAAAGTTCGCGGCCATGGCGTGAATCTCGCGCAGGAAGTCCTGGGCGGCGAAGCGTCCCTCACCGAGCGCGTTGGGCGGGGTATTCGAAGTGGCCGCCAGGCGCGTCCCGGTGGGGACGAGTTCGCCGAGCAGTCGCGTCATGACCATCGTGTCTCCGGGATCATCGAGTTCGAACTCATCGATGCACAGGAGATCGGCTCCGCGGAAGAGTTCGACCGTCCTCTGATATCCGAGCGCCCCCACGATCGCCGTGTACTCGATGAACGAGCCGAAGTACTTCCGCCGCGCGGGCACTGCGTGATAGATCGACGCGAGCAGGTGGGTCTTGCCGACGCCGAACCCACCGTCGAGGTACACGCCGGGCTTCATCTCCGGCGCCCTCTTCGCCCTTCGAAAGACACGGGCGCGGTCGACGGGCAACCCTCCGCGGCTGAAGGCGACGAGCAGATCCTTCGCCTCCTGCTGCGACGGGTACTGCTCGTCGACGCGGTAGGTCTCGAACGTCGCACGGTCGAACTGCGGGGGCGGAACCAGTGCGGCCACCATTTCGGCCCCCGTCACCTGAGGGTTCCGGTCGCTGAGATGTACGATTCCGGGCGCGGCGGTGTTCACTCGTCAACACTAGACGGGGCGAGCCCGCGACGCAGATCGTGCCGGTCCAACCAATCCTCGATTGCGAGCGTCCATCGATCCTGATCGTAATTCCAGAGCTTCGTGTGCCGCGCGGTGTTGAAGACCTGCAATTCGACGAGGTCGGGACGCGCTCGGGCCAGCTGGTGTGAAGCATCCGCCGGCACGAATCCGTCGTCGTTGCTGTGCAACACCAGAATCGGATGCTGAAGCTCCCCCGCCCGGGCGATGACGTCGAGCCGATCGAACGGGATCCCGGAGTCGGCACCGGTCGCTGCCGCTGCCCAATCGGCCCCGAGCGCTCCGATCGTCAGGCCGACCATGGGGCTCGGCAGGCCCACGAGGCGGGCCTGGTGCGTGAGGACGGTCCGCCAATCGACGACGGGCGAATCGAGAACGATCCCCGCGATCAGCTCTCGATGCGCCGGCGCGAGCGCCGTCTGCAGAGCGATCGCACCGCCCATCGACCACCCCATGAGGATGATGCGCGTCGCACCGCGGCCGCGAGCCCAGACGATCGCGGCATCGATGTCGCGCCACTCCGTCGCGCCGAGCGCATAGGTGCCGGTGCGGGATCGGGGGGCGTCACCGTCATTGCGGTACGACACGAGGAGTGAAGAGATGCCGCGGGCATGGAACAGCGGCACGGCTCTCAGGCACTCCGCGCGGGTCGTGCCACGACCGTGAATCTGAATGACCCACGTGTCCGTGTCGGTTGCCGCCGGGAACACCCACGCCGGACACGCACCAAGGTCGGTCGGAATCTGGAGGTCTTCGAAGGGTAGGTGCAACTCTTCCGGACGCCGGTAGTACCAGCCGCTGAAGGCAGCCTCGGCGCTCAAATGCGCCTGCAGCCCGATCTGAGTCAGGAGCTTGCGCGTAACGGTCGTGTCGGTCTCGCCGAGCACGGAACCCATCTTCAGATAGTCCGTCGTCCCCGTGGTGAACAGCCCATACCGTCCTGGGAGGGCCGTATCGGGCGTACGGCTGAGCGTGATGGTCTGCGCAGCGACATCGACGTCGACGATGCGCGTGTCCGGACGGCGGTCGGCGGGCGTGAGGACGCGACGCGCGAGCCTGATCGACACGAACGACAACATGACCAGAACGCCGGCCAGGCCAGAAGCGAGCGCAATGAGGACGGTGCGCAGTACCGCCCACCTGCGCGATGTTGCGCCGCCGGGCCCGGCGCGCCTCGATCCGATCATCGTCGGCCCACTCTAGTCTGTCGACGTGGATGATCCCCGTCCCCCGGCTGGCCCCCCGGCCTTCGCGACCGTTGCCGACGCTCTGCGTGCCATGACGTTCCGATCAGACTTCACGGTACGCGAGATTTCCGCGCCGGCCTCGATCGCACCCGACGCCTTCGCCCTTGCCGGCGACGTTCGCCCCGATAGGCACGCTCTCGACTCCGAGTACGGGACGGGTCGGTTCATCCTGCTCCACGACAGCAGTGCTCCGGATGCTTGGGGCGGACCCTGGCGGATCGTCTGTTTTGCGCAGGCGCCGCTGGAACCGGAGATCGGCACGGACCCACTGTTGGCCGATGTGGCCTGGTCGTGGCTGATGGATGCCCTGAACGCCCGTGGCGCTGATTTCGATTCGGCATCCGGAACGGCGACCAAGACCCTGTCGAAGGGATTCGGCACACTCTCGGCGGAAGGCGACGGCGCTCAGATCGAGCTCCGCGCCTCGTGGACACCCCGGGGCGACGTGCTGGCACACGCGGATGCGTGGGCCGAGCTGGTCTGTATGTTGGCCGGGCTCCCGCCGGGGTCCGAGGGCATCGCCCTCATCGCCGCAAGCAGGGCCGAGGGCGGGCGCGGGAACCCGCGTGACTGAATACACCGTCGTCTCCGATCAGACGGAGCTGGCGGATGCCGCCAACCGGTTACACGCAGGAACCGGTCCCGCAGCTGTCGACGTGGAGCGGGCCTCCGGGTTCCGCTATTCGCAGCGGGCCTATCTGATCCAGGTCTTCCGTCGGGGCGGCGGCGTCTTCCTCTTCGATCCGCCCGCGATCGGCGACCTGCGACCGCTTCAGGATGCGATCGGAGGCGTCGAATGGATTCTGCACGCCGCGAGCCAGGACCTTCCATCGCTGCGCGAGGCGCAGCTGAACCCCCGGTCCATCTTCGACACGGAATTGGCGGCGCGTCTGCTCGGCCACGAGCGAGTCGGGCTCGGCGCGGTGGTCGAGGACACACTGGGCATCACCCTGGCCAAAGAGCACTCCGCTGCCGACTGGTCGACTCGCCCTCTTCCGCAGTCCTGGCTCGAGTACGCCGCCCTGGACGTCCTCCACCTCGTCGACGTCTACGACGCGCTGCTCACCGAGCTCGACGAGCAGAACAAGCTCGAGATCGCCGATGAAGAGTTCGAGGCCGTCCGTACGCGACCTCTCAAGCCCGCGCGCGAGGATCCGTGGCGACGATTGAGCGGCCTGCACACCGTACGGGGCCGACGCGCGCTTGCGGTGGCCCGCGCTCTCTGGATTGCACGCGAAGAGTTCGCGCGCGAGCAGGACATCTCGCCCGGTCGGCTCGTACCCGATCGATCCCTCCTCGCGGCCGTCACCGCGGATCCCGCCTCGAAGCAGGATCTCGCCCGCCTGAAGGAGTTCAACGGCCGAGCCAGCCGGTCCCAGCTGGACCGATGGTGGGCCGCGATCGAGGTCGGCCGCGCCGATCCCAACTTGCCGGAGGCGCGTGTCCCCGGCGACGGGATGCCGCCCCCGCGCGCCTGGATCGACCGGAATCCGGCCGCCGATGCACGTCTGAAGGCCGCACGCCTGCGCGTGGAACAGATCGCTGCTGACCTGCACATGCCCACCGAGAACCTCCTCACTCCCGACACGCTGCGCCGCGTCGCGTGGACGCCGCCCGAGACGGTGGACGCGGCATCCATCGCGACCGAGCTGTCCGCACACGGTGCCCGCTCATGGCAGATTCAGCGCACAGCCGCGGAGATCGCGGAAGCGTTCGCCGATTCGCTGAATCCGCCGGCGGAGGGGCCCCCGGCTGATTCCTAGACTCGGACCCGTCACGGGATTCGGCGACGAGGAATCTGCTGCCTTCAACCGAAACCCGTGCACGGAGCGAACATTCGGTGACGCCTGGGGGAAGGATCGGTGCCAGGGCCTCGATCTGCACGGATGCCGGACCCGTACGCGGCATCCTGGCACTGTGATCGAAACCGTCACCTCCATGTTCGGTAGCGCCAATATGAACTCACTGATTAAGTCCGGCGGCGCGGTGCTGACTGTGCTGCTCGTCGTTCCAGCCGTATTCAAGCTCGTGATCGTGACGATCGACGAAGGCGAAGCGGCCATCCGCACCCGCAACGGACGCCCGATCATCCGGAAGCGGGCCCGCGGAACGCATGTCGCGGGCGAGGTCGTCGTCCTCGGCCCGGGTTCGCACGCGGTCTTCCCGATCCTCGCCTGGTACCGCCGTGTGGATACGCGCGTGCGGTCGACCGACCTGCCGGCGCGGCAGTTGACCGGGAGCGCGGGGCAGCAGCATCTGGTCCACGCCTCGTTCGATTGGCGTCCAGTCGTCACCGGCGCTGACCTGCGGGTGTTCGAGCTCGAGGTCGTGCATGTCACTGAGCGCACCGGGAACATCGTGGGCGCGGCATTGCGTGATCTCGTGCGCAGCGACGGACGGCTCGAATTGCCCATGAACGTCGATCTGTCCGCTGCGGTCCTTGACGCCTGCGCCGACCGCGTGCGGACCGCCTGCGGTATCGAGCTGCTCTCGGTCGTGATCACCGGCGATGCGCTCACCGACGGCTACCTCCTCGCGACCGCATTCTCCGGCGCCGCAGTTGGCCCGGCAGACGATCTCACGACCGCGCGAGCGACCGCCGTCCTCTCAGCGCATCTCGCCCGCACCGCCTGACTGCGAGCGCCCGGCTCACCCCTCTCTACGCTCCTGGGGCGGGCTCATCGTCCAGATCGCGCCGGTGTCGGCAGAGGGCCGGGCGACCGGGATGCGGGTGCCCAGCACCTGCGCGACGACATCCTGCGCGATCTTCGCGGCGGAAAGCCCCGCATCCGCGAGAACCTGTTCGCGGGTCGCGTGCCCGATGAACGCATCGGGCAAACCGAGTTCGTCCACCGCGGTGTCGACGCCGGCCTCGCGCAACACCTGCCGCACCCGCGTGCCCACTCCGCCGACGCGGATGCCGTCTTCGATCGTGATCACGAGGCGGTGGGATGCCGCAAGCGACACGATCGACGGCTGCACCGGGATGGCCCAGCGCGGGTCGACGACTGTCGCGCCGATGCCCTGAGCTCGCAATCGTTCCGCGACCTCCATAGCGAGGTGCGCCATGGGGCCGATCCCGACCAGCAGCACGTCCTCCTCGCCGTCTCGGGAGAGAACATCGGTGCCGTCCGCGAGGCGCTCGACTGCGGGTAGCTCGGCACCCACCGCCCCCCGCGGAAATCGCACCACCGTCGGCGCATCCGAGACCTCGATCGCCTCGTCGAACTCTTCTCGCAGCCGGGCCGCATCACGGGGAACGGCAATGCGGATGCCGGGGACGAGCTGCAGCATCGCCAGATCCCAGATGCCATGGTGACTGGGGCCATCCGGTCCGGTCACGCCGGCGCGGTCGAGGACGAAGGTCACACCTGCCTTGTGCAGCGCGACATCCATCATGACCTGATCGAAAGCGCGATTCATGAAGGTCGCATAGATCGCGACCACGGGGTGCAGCCCGCCGAACGCCATCCCGGCGGCGGATGCTGCGGCGTGCTGCTCTGCGATTCCGACGTCGTAGACGCGGTCCGGAAACTGCTGCGCAAACGGCTGCAGGCCCGTCGGGCGCAGCATCGCCGCCGTTATTGCGATGACGTCGGCGCGGCGCTCCCCGGCATCCACGAGCGCATCCGAGAACACGTCGGTCCACCCGACCGACGACGATGAGCCGAGCGGTTCGCCGGTGGCCGGATCGATCTTTCCCACCGCGTGGAACTGGTCCGCCTCGTCGTTGCGCGCAGGCTCGTAGCCGCGGCCCTTCTCGGTGATCACGTGGACGATGACGGGTGCGCCGAGGGCTTTCGCAAGGGTCAGGGTCTCGGTCAACGCGGCGATGTCGTGTCCGTCGATCGGGCCGAGGTATTTGATGTCGAGGTTGGAGTAAAGGGCTTCGTTGTTCGTGAATCGCGAGAGGAACCCGTGAGTACCGCCCCGCACGCCACGGTAGACCGCGCGACCGGCGGGACCCAGACGGCGGAAAACGGAGTACGACCCGCGACGGAGATTCTCGTAGCTCTCTGTCGTGCGCACGCGGTTGAGGTAGCGGGCCATACCGCCGATCGTGGGGGCATAAGACCGACCGTTGTCGTTGACGATGATGACGAGGTTGCGCTCGTTGTCATCGGAGATGTTGTTGAGTGCCTCCCAGGTCATGCCACCCGTGAGCGCCCCATCGCCGACGACGGCCACGACGTGGCGGTCCTTGCGGCCGGTGCGGGTGAAGGCGCGTGAGATGCCGTCGGCCCAGCTCAGGGAACTCGACGCATGAGACGACTCGACGACATCGTGTTCGCTCTCGGAGCGCTGCGGATAGCCGGCGAGTCCCCCTCGCGAGCGAAGTTCGGTGAAGTCCTGGCGGCCCGTGAGAAGCTTGTGCACGTACGACTGGTGGCCGGTGTCGAAGACGATCGGATCGTTCGGTGAGTCGAAGACGCGGTGCACCGCGATGGTCAATTCGACCACGCCGAGATTCGGACCCAGATGCCCACCCGTGCGGGAGACGTTCTCGACGAGGAAGTCGCGGATCTCCTGAGCGAGCTCGATCAACTGTTCCGGGGAGAGGACGTCGAGGTCGCGCGGACCGTTGATCGAGGCGAGGACACTCATCAGAACAGTCTACGTCGTGCGGCGCGAGAGCCCCCGGCATCGCAGCGCGATGCCGGGGGCTCTCGCAGGTCGCTCACACGAGCGAGCGCAAGACGTACTGCAAGATGCCACCGTTGCGGTAGTAGTCCGCTTCGCCGGGTGTGTCGATGCGCACGACAGCCTCGAACGTCACCGGCTGCTTGCCCTCGGGCGAGAACTCACTGGGCGCCGCCGTGACCGTTACGGTTTTGGGGGTGACGCCTTCGTTCAGCTTGGTGAGGCCCTCAATCGAGACGATCTCGGTACCGTCCAAACCCAGCGACTTCCAGCTCTGCCCCGCCGGGAACTGCAACGGGACGACGCCCATGCCGATCAGGTTCGAGCGATGGATACGCTCGAAGCTCTCGGTGATGACGGCCTTCACACCGAGGAGCGACGTTCCCTTGGCCGCCCAGTCGCGCGACGACCCGGAACCGTACTCCTTGCCGCCGAAGACGACGAGCGGCGTCCCCTGGGCCTGATAGTTCTCACACGCGTCGTAGATGAAGGACTGCGGTCCGCCGTCGAGCGTGAAGTCGCGGGTGAATCCGCCCTCGACGATCTGTCCGCGGTTGACGGCCGAGACAAGTTCGTTCTTCAGACGGATGTTCGCAAAGGTTCCGCGGATCATGACCTCGTGATTGCCGCGACGCGACCCGTACGAGTTGAAGTTCTTCTGTGCGACTCCGTGTTCCGTCAGGTACTGCGCCGCCGGCGTCCCGGCCTTGATGTTGCCGGCGGGCGAGATGTGGTCAGTCGTCACCGAGTCGCCGAGGGTCGCCATCACACGGGCACCGGTGATGTCGGTCACGGGCGTCAGCTCCATCGACATGCCCTCGAAGTACGGTGCCTTCCGCACGTAGGTCGAGTCGGCATCCCATTCGAAAATCGGGCCAGTGGGCGTCGGAAGGTTCTTCCATCGCTCGTCACCGTCGAACACCGTGGCGTACTGCTTGATGAACTGCTCGCGCGAGATCGACGAGTCGATGACGTCCTGAACCTCGTCGGGCGACGGCCAGATGTCCCTCAGGAACACGTCGTTGCCCGCCGTGTCCTTGCCCAGCGGATCGGTCTCAAAATCGAAGTGCATCGAGCCCGCCAGTGCATATGCGACCACGAGAGGCGGCGAAGCAAGGTAGTTCATCTTCACGTCTGGGCTGATGCGGCCCTCGAAGTTGCGGTTGCCGGAGAGGACGGCGGTGACCGCCAGGTCGTTCTCGTTGATCGCGGCCGAGACCTCTTCGATGAGCGGACCGGAGTTGCCGATGCAGATCGTGCAGCCGTATCCAACCGTGTAGAAGCCGAGGCTCTCGAGCGACTTGTCCAGGCCCGACTTCTCGTAGTAATCGGTGACGACCTTCGACCCAGGCCCCAGCGTCGTCTTGACCCACGGCTTCTGTTTCAGCCCCTTGTCGACGGCCTTCTTGGCCAAAAGGCCCGCCGCCAGCATGACTGACGGATTCGAGGTGTTCGTGCACGACGTGATGGCGGCGAGCGTCACGGCGCCGTTGTCGAGCAGGTATGAGTGCCCCTCAGGGGTCGTCACCTTGACGGGGTTGGATGCCGCGGCCGGCGCTCCGCTCGAGATGTGGACGTCGCGGGTCTCGGGCTCCTCGTCGCCCGGGACGGCGCCGGGGTCAGATGCCGGGAAGGAGTGCTTTGACTCGAGGTCGACGATGTCGTTCGAGACCGATGCCGTCGCGTAGTTCAGGATGTCACGCTCGAACTGGGTCTTCGCCTCGGAGAGCAGGATGCGGTCTTGCGGGCGCTTGGGTCCGGCGATCGAGGGGACGACGGTCGCAAGGTCGAGTTCCAGGTACTCGCTGAAGGTGGGTTCGTGCGCCGCGTCATGCCAGAGCTTCTGCTCCTTGGCGTACGCCTCCACCAGGGCGATGGTCTGCTCGTCGCGGCCGGTGAGACGCAGGTAGTCGATCGTCACATCATCGATCGGGAACATGGCGGCAGTCGACCCGAACTCCGGGCTCATGTTTCCGATCGTCGCGCGGTTCGCCAACGGCACAGATCCGACACCGGCTCCGTAGAACTCAACGAACTTGCCCACCACGCCGTGCTCGCGAAGCATCTCCGTGATCGTCAGCACGACGTCGGTCGCGGTGACACCGGCGGGGATCGCGCCGGTCAGCTTGAAGCCGACGACACGCGGGATGAGCATCGACACGGGCTGGCCGAGCATGGCCGCCTCCGCCTCGATCCCTCCGACACCCCAGCCGAGAACGCCCAGACCGTTCACCATGGTGGTGTGCGAATCGGTGCCGACACATGTGTCGGGGAAGGCGCGCAGCACGCTTTCGCCGGCCGTGGAGCTCGGAGACCAACGGTCATAGACGACCTTGGCCAGGTGTTCGATGTTGACCTGATGAACGATGCCCGTACCCGGGGGGACAACCTTGAAGTCGTCGAATGCGGTCTGTCCCCATCGCAGGAACTGGTACCGCTCGCCGTTGCGCTCGTACTCGATCTCGACGTTGCGCTCCAGAGCATTCTCCGTACCGAACAGGTCGGCGATCACGGAGTGATCGATCACCATCTCGGCCGGCGAGAGCGGGTTGATCCTCGTCGGGTCTCCCCCGAGCGCGGTGACCGCCTCCCGCATCGTGGCGAGGTCGACGATGCACGGAACACCGGTGAAGTCCTGCATGACCACACGCGCCGGAGTGAACTGGATCTCGGTGTCGGGCTCCGCGTCGGCATCCCAGTTGCCGAGCGCCTCGATCTGCGCCTTGGTGACGTTGGCGCCGTCCTCCGTGCGCAGCAGATTCTCCAGCAGCACCTTCAGGCTGAACGGGAGCTTCTCATAGCCGGCGACCGTATCGATGCGGAAGATCTCATAGTCGGTGCCGCCGACTGTCAGGGTGCTCTTGGCTCCGAAGCTGTCAACAGTGGACACGTCTGCTCTCCTTCGTCGGCGGATGCACGAGCATACGGCTCTGCTCTCCCATCTTCCCCGCCCTTGTCGCGATGGGCTAGTGAGGCGCGCCTAATCGCACCGAACGAGGAATGATTTATCTTGATGTCAAGATAAATCTATCACTCCGTCACGGGCCTGTAGAGTGCGCGAGTGGTGAGCCAGGTCACCGCCACCAATGGCGCGAACAGGGGCAGTCCCATCACCAGCTTCAGGGTGCCGAGCGTCGCTACATCCCCGGCGAGGTAAAGCGGCAGCTGCACAGCGAGACGCCCGAAGAAGAGCGCTGCCCAGGCGACCGCGAGCCAGAAGAACGCGCGACGCTTGCGCGGATCGGCGCGCCACGCGGTCCCCTCATTCGTGAGGAAGCCGATGGCGAGTCCGATCAGCGACCACCCGATCAGCGCCGAGACGAGCAGGGCACTCCCATAGACGGCGTTCGTGACCAGGCCGGGGACGAAATTGTCCTGCCCACGGCCCGTGAACAGGGCCAGCGCCGCGGCGAGCCCGGTCGCAAAGAGCCCCCCCAAGGCGGCGCTGACGGGTGAACGCTGCAGCAGCCGCGTGGCGGTGAAGACCGCCGCAATGCCAACAGAGACCGTGAGCGCCAGTGGGAGCTCCGCCGTGGCCGTGAACAACACGAGGAAGGCCAGGCTCGGCAGCACCGATTCCGCCACGCCGCGCCAGCCGCCCATCGCATGCCACACGACGTGCCCTGTCGATGCATCCTTCGCGGGGTCGAGTCCCGCCTTGCGGGCGGCCGAGCCCAAGGCCTGGCCGACCAGTTCGGATGCGCTCGGATGCGCGGACTCTTCCGGCGCCGACGGCGTGATGCCCGGACCGCTCATGCCGTTCCCGGGGCGGCCGGCATCTTCAGGGGAATGAGATCCCGCGGCGGCATCGGCGATCCGCCGCGGACCACCACGATCGAGCGGAACAGATTCTCGACTGCCGCCGCCGCCGCCACATCGCTCGTCGCTGAGCCCCCGATCACACCCCGGAGGAACCAGCGAGGGCCGTCTACGCCGACGAAGCGAGCCAGACGCTTCCCCGTGGAGCCATCGGAACCGGCGACCGGCACCTCGGCGAGGAGCTCCGGACCCAGCGGCCCGTCGCGTTCCTCGACACGTCCGCCCTGCTGGCGGATCTGTTCGCGGATCTGGTGGCGGGTTTCGTCCCAGAGCCCGCTCGTGCGTGGGGCCGCGAAAGGCTGCACCTGCAGGGTCGATTCCGCGAAGTCCAGTCCGACCGCGACGATGCGCTTCGTCTGCTCCTCGACCTCGAGCCGCAGGTTCAGGCCTTCTCGAGGCAGCACCTTGATCCCGCCGAGATCGATGTACGGGCGAACGGGGTTGGCTTCCGACTCGTCGAACGGTCCGGTCGTCGCGCGATCTTCCCGCATGACATCCCCCGACGACTCACCGCTCATGTCGCTGCTCCTGTCTGATAACCCGTGGATCCGAATCCGGCCTCGCCGCGTGTGCTCTCCGGCAACCGGTCGACCGGAACGAACCGGACGCGCGGGATGGGCATGACGATCACCTGCGCGATCCGGTCACCCACGGCGACCTCGTAAGCGGAGGCGGAATCGGTGTTCAGCAGCGAAACCCTGATTTCGCCGCGATACCCGGCATCCACCGTCCCGGGGGCGTTGACGATCGTGATTCCGTGAGTGGCGGCCAATCCGCTGCGCGGAACGACAAAGGCGACATAACCATCGGGAAGCGCTACGCGCACGCCGGTTCCGACGAGGGCGCGCTGTCCGGGTTCGAGGCGAACGGCCTCTGCGGCCACCAGATCCGCCGCCGCATCTCCGGGATGGGCGTAAAGAGGAATGTGCGACGCGATAATGGGTACGTCCACGGAATCGATCACTACACGAGGGTAATGCACATCTCCACTGCCACAACCGTCCGTTTTCACGCCGCGCCCGTTGACTACCGTGAGCGACTCAGTCCCTCGTTGTGGGCACTGCTCAGCGCAGCCCTCGCCGCCCCGATGGTTGCGCTCGTCTTCGTCCCACTCGACGCGACGGTCGCGCTGATCGCGGGGCTGGGGGCGGCAGCGGCGTTGATCGTCGCGCTGGTCGCTTCGGCACCGATTGTCGCCGTCCGCGGTGGTGAACTCCGGGTGGGGCCTGCCCATATTCCCGTCGCACTCCTCGACGATCCCATGGCACTCACCGGTGAAGAGGCCCGCGACGCCCGCGGCCCAGGATTGCACCGCGATGCCTGGCACCTGCTGCGCCCCGGCATCGGCGGCATCGTTCAGGTGGGCATTCGCGATGACCGCGATCCTGCGTCGCAGTGGGTGTTCTCGAGCCGCACACCCGATCGCGTGGTCTCGGCGATCCGCCGCGCACAGCGGAGCTCGTCGGGCCGCTAACGGCGCGTCAGGCCGCGCACTCGATGCAGACCGCTCCTTGAGCCGATTCGTGATCGATCTGCGTCCGGTGTTTGACGAGAAAGCACTCACTGCACGTGAATTCGTCGTCCTGAGGCGGGAGCACGACGACATCCAACTCGAGATCGGAGAGGTCGGCGCCGGGGAGTTCAAACCCTGAGGGATTGTCAGCGTCCTCATCGCCGACAGTGCCGGAAAGCTTGTCCGGCACTCGCTCCTTCAGGGCCTCAATCGACTCGCTGTCGTCGTCGGTCTTGCGGGGGGCGTCGTAATCGGTAGCCATGCTCGAAACGTCTCAACTTCCAGAAGGTGCTTGGTGCCGGTCCACTCAGTGCCGATATCGACCGGGTGGGGCGGCGATAGTTTGCATGACCGCCCGACTTTTCGCAAATGCCGGGAAGCTGCCGCCGCATTCGAGTGGATGCCACGTCAGGAACTCGCGGCACGCCCGCGATATTCCCGGATGCGCCCGGGCCCTGTGACAACATGGGCGCACACGCACGGAACTGGAGGTGTGGTTCGCATGGAGCAACTCAAGGTGATCGGAACCGAAGAGGGAGTTCTCGTTCTTGCGACCGAGTCGGGCGAACGCTTCTCGTTGCCGGCGGACGAGACCTTGCGTGCTCAACTGCGCCGGCTGCAACGCGATGCCGAGCCCCGAACCGTCCGCGCGAACCCTCGAGAGATACAGGCGCACATCCGATCGGGGCTGACCGCTGAAGAGGTCGCCAGACTCCTCGGCGCCCGCGTCGAGGACGTCCAGAGATACGAGCCGCCTGTGCTCGCGGAGCGAGAACACGTCGTCGGACAGGCGCTGGCAGTTCCGGTCCTGATCGGCGGAGAGCTCGAACCCGACGCACAGCCCACTTTCGGGGCCGCCGTCCGTGCGAAACTCGCCGAAGCCGGCGCCGTCGGTGAGCGGTGGACCAGCTGGCGCGAAGAGTCAGGATGGATCGTCAAGCTCGAGTTCGCTTCGAATGATGTCGAGCACGACGCGCGGTGGAGTTTCGACCCACGACGGAGCGCACTCGCTCCCCTCAACGCCGACGCAACACAGCTCTCGCGTCAGGGCTCCCTGCCCGAAGGCCTGATTCCGCGTCTGCGCGCGCTGGACTCGTCGCCGTTGAAGGATGCTTCCCGCTTCGACAGCGGTGCTTTCGGTCCTCGCCGCTCCGAGCCCGACGCGGACATGTCGACACCCGAAGCGCGTGTGCCCGCCGCTGCCGCGGTAGAGGAAGCCGCCATCAAGCGCGCACCCGACGGCGCCGTCACTTCCGCAGAGACAGCCGATCTGCTGGAAGCACTCCGCCGCCGCCGTGGTCAGCGCGAGCCGATGCCCGGAGATGCGACGTCGTCGCATCAGACTCAGAGTCCCATCGCGCTCTTCGATGCGCTGGAACCGAGCGATTCTGACGGGGCGATTGCCGATGAAGGCACGAGCACGTCCGACGTCGATGACACCGTCATCATCGACAGTTCTCCTCGCAAGGGGCGCGCGTCGATGCCTTCGTGGGACGAGATCGTTTTCGGGGCCCGCACGGAGGATGGTTAGGCTCGGCTCGGTTCAATATGCGAAGGCGCCGAGACGGATCAGGGGGACGATTCTCTCCTGGTCGGTGAGCGAGCCGTGCTGTCCGATCATGCGCTGCGCCGACTTGTCCGCCGGGCGGTCGTCGTAGTACGCGGTCGAGGCACGCGCGGCAACCAGGACGTCGCCGATGCGCGGTGCGACCTCGGGAGCGACGGTGGGACCGAACAGCCCTGCCCGGATCGCCTCGTCGCGTGAGAGCACCCAGGCGCGCCCGCCTTCGGTCGCGCGCCACCGGTCCAGGACGCCGGCCGCGTCGTCCTCGGCGTAGAGATGCAGCATGCGCGGTTCGCCCGCGATCACTGCAACGTCGTCCAACAGCGGATCGCCCCGCTGCAGGAGTACGTGACGGCTCGGCGAGACATCGACCATGCCGTGGTCGGCGGTCACGAGGGCGCCAGTTCCTGATGCCAGGGTCTCGTCGAACCGGCGCACGTCCGCGTCCAGGGTCTCCAAACTCGACAGCCATCGGTCGCTTTCCCACCCGTGCGCATGCCCGACGGCATCCAGCTCGGACAGATACACGTAGATGAGCGCGCCCGGATGCCCGGCGGCCAGCCTCGCGGCCTCCGTGAGCCGCTCGGCGGGCGCGGTGACCCCGACGAACGTCGCACCCCGCTGGATCGCTCGGGTGAAGCCGGTAGCGGCATAGGACGGCTTCGACACGACGAAGCACGGCCGGCCCGCGGCGGCTTCCCGCGCCAGCAGCGGTTCACTGCGCTGCCAACGCGCGGGGTCCAGACCATCCGTCTCCCACCCCTGCAGTTGGTTGACGGCGCGCCCCGTTTCAGGAACGCGTGCGCTGTACCCCACGAGCCCGTGGATGCCGGGGCTCTCGCCGGTGAGCAGGCTCGTCAGCGCGGCCGCGGTCGTCGACGGGAAGACGGTGCGTACGGCATCCTTCTTCGTCATGCGTCCGCTGAGGAACCGGGCGTGACCGGCCCGCGCTGCGAGGTTGCCGCGCCCGAGCCCGTCGACCATCACGACAATCGCGGAACGTGCCTCGGGGAACCAATCCGGCGCGCCGGTCAGCGAGCCCAGCATCTGGGGCAGAACTCCGGTGAGGCTCCGGGCTGACAACGGGTCCGCGGGTAGGCTGACAGACATCGGGGCCAGTCTCGCATACGGCGCGCAGGCCCCTTCCCGGCACCGGAGGAACCCCCAGATCTATGGCAGCTTCGCGCACCGAATCGATCCCCGCAGACCACGGCCGCGTCGAGGATGTGGACGTTTCTGCGGAGATGGAGGAGTCCTTCCTCGAGTACGCCTATTCGGTGATCTATTCGCGAGCGCTCCCCGATGCACGCGACGGGCTCAAGCCCGTCCAACGCCGGATTCTCTACCAGATGGCGGACATGGGACTGCGGCCGGACCGGGGGCACGTCAAGAGCGCCCGCGTCGTCGGCGAGGTGATGGGCAAGCTCCACCCGCACGGCGACACCGCCATCTACGACACCCTCGTGCGCCTCGCGCAAGACTTCGCGCTGCGGCTGCCGCTCGTCGACGGACACGGAAATTTCGGCTCTCTCGATGACGGCCCCGCTGCGGCGCGCTACACCGAAGCGCGTCTGGCACCGGCGGCGATCGCCCTGACGGAGAACCTCGACGAGGATGTCGTCGATTTCATCCCGAACTACGATGGCCAGTTCGTGCAACCCGATGTCCTACCCGCAGCCTTTCCCAACCTGCTTGTGAACGGCGCCACCGGCATCGCGGTAGGCATGGCCACCAACATGGCTCCGCACAACCTCGTCGAGGTCGTTGCCGCGGCCACGCACCTCCTCGCGCATCCGGATGCGACTCTTCCCGAGCTGATGGAGTTCGTTCCCGGGCCCGATCTACCTGGCGGCGGGGTGATCGTGGGCCTCGATGGGATCAAGGAGGCATACGCTTCGGGCCGGGGCACCTTCCGCACCCGCGGGAAGGTGGCGGTCGAGTCGCTCGGTCCGCGGCGCACCGGCCTCGTGATCACGGAGTTGCCTTACATGGTCGGCCCGGAACGGGTAATTGAGAAGATCAAGGACGCCGTCAACGCAAAGAGGCTCACAGGGATCGCCGACGTCGTCGATCTCACCGACCGCAACCACGGTCTGCGGCTCGTCATCGGCATCAAGACCGGTTTCGACCCGGATGCGGTGCTCGAACAGCTCTACCGCCTGACGCCGCTGGAGGATTCGTTCGGCATCAACAACGTGGCGCTCGTCAACGGTCAGCCACAGACACTCGGCCTGAAAGAGATGCTCCGGGTCTACCTCGACCACCGCATCCAGGTCGTCACGCGACGCAGCCGGCACCGATTGGCGCGACGCCAGGAGCGGTTGCATCTCGTCGAGGGGCTGCTCATCGCCATCCTCGACATCGATGAGGTCATTCAGGTCATCCGCGGCTCGGACGACGGTGAACAGGCCCGCACCCGCCTGATCGATGTGTTCGAACTGACGCAGCTGCAGGCCGAGTACATTCTTGAGCTCCGTCTGCGGCGTCTCACGAAGTTCTCGCGCATCGAGCTGGAGAACGAGCGTGGCACGCTCCTCACCGAGATCGCCCAGCTCGAGGAGCTTCTGGGCAGCGACACGCGCCTGCGCGCGCAGGTGGCGCGGGAACTGGATGCGGCCGCCGACGCCTATGGGACACCCCGCCGCACGCTGCTCCTCAACGGCGGTCCTGTCCCATCCCGCGCACGAGCGGCAGCGCCGAGGGAACTCGAGATCGCAGACTCACCGTGCCGCGTGTTCTTGTCGGCGACCGGCCGAATGGTCCGCGCCGAGCTGGGCGAGAGCACACTGGGCGGCGGGGGTGTCGTGGCGCCGACCCGTCGGTCGGCACACGACGCGATCCGCGCTGCGGTCGATTCCACCACGCGCGGCTCCCTCGGAGCTGTCACCAGTGCCGGAAGGCTCGTGCGCTTCACGCCCGTCGATCTGCCGTCGGTACCCGGCAACTCCGTCCAGGCGGCGGCAGGCACGAAGGCCGACCAGTACCTGGGATTGAGCGGTTCGGAGCAGGTGGTCACCATCGTTTCGCTCGACGGCCCTGATCCGTTGGCACTCGGAACCCTTCAGGGAATCGTCAAGCGCGTGTCGACCGCTGAGCTGGCCCCGGGTAAGCCGTCGGTCGAGATCATCGCACTCAAGCCGGATGACCGCGTCGTCGGTGCCGGGCCGGCGTCAGACGACGCCGAGCTGGTGTTCGTGACGAGCGACGCGCAGCTGCTGCGGTTCCGCGCCGATGCGGTGCGCCCGCAAGGCAGGTCCGCCGGCGGCATGACCGGCATCCGGCTCACCCCCGGCGAGGGGGCTGTCTCGTTCCATGCGATCCCCATGGCGGCCGGTGCGGTCGTCGTCACGGTGGCCGGTTCCACGAGCGCGCTGGCGGGCGCAGATGCCGGCAGCGGAAAGGTCTCGGCGTTCGATGAGTTCCCCGCGAAGGGGCGCGCGACAGGGGGCGTACGAGCACATCGCTTCGTGAAAGGCGAGGACACACTGACCCTGGCGTGGGTCGGCACGGCACCTCGCGCGCTCGGCGTCGACGGCGCTCCTCAGCACCTGCCGGATGCAGGCGCGAAGCGCGATGCATCCGGCACACCTCTCGACGCCACCCTCACCGCCATCGGCGCTGCGATTTCCTGACAGGTCGTGACGAACGGCCGAGCTCTCGGCAGGTCAGGCGTCGATCGACTCGCGTGACAACCGATCGCTCGAGCCGATGATGAAATCGCGGCGCGGCGCGACGTCGCTGCCCATCAGAAGCTCGAAAACCCTTGACGCGGCTTCGGCATCCTGAACTCTCACGCGGCGGAGCGTACGGCCCGCGCGGTCCATCGTGGTCGTTGCGAGCTGGTCTGCGTCCATCTCGCCCAGGCCCTTGTAGCGCTGTACCGGCTCCTGCCAGCGCTTGCCCGTCTTCTCGAGCCTCTCCAACAGGGTGTGCAGCTCCTTTTCCGAGTAGGTGTAGATCATCTCGTTGGGCTTGGAACCGGGGTTGACCACGATGACGCGATGCAAGGGTGGGACCGCGGCGTAGACGCGTCCGTCCTCGATGAGCGGACGCATATATCTGAAGAAAAGAGTGAGCAGGAGAGTGCGGATGTGCGCGCCGTCCACATCGGCGTCGCTCATCAGGATGATCTTTCCGTAGCGCGCGGACCCGAGCTCGAACGAGCGACCTGACCCGGCTCCGATCACCTGGATGATTGCGGCGCACTCGGCATTGGACAGCATGTCGCTCACCGAGGCCTTCTGCACGTTGAGGATCTTTCCTCGAATCGGCAGGAGCGCCTGATACTCACTGTTTCTTGCGTTCTTGGCCGTTCCGAGAGCCGAATCCCCTTCCACGATGAACAACTCGGACTGAGCGATGTCGTTCGTGCGGCAGTCGGCGAGTTTGACGGGAAGTGAAGAACTCTCCAGGGCGTTCTTGCGTCGCTGCGTCTCCTTGTGGGTGCGCGCGGAGATGCGTGCCTTCATTTCTGAGACGACCTTCTCCAGGAGCAGCGAGGTTTGGGCCTTGTCCTCGCGCTTGGCCGAGGCGAACCTCGCGGCCATCTCGCTCGCGACGATGTTCGCAACGATGTTGCGGACGGCGGGAGTACCGAGAATCTCCTTCGTCTGCCCTTCGAACTGGGGTTCCGGCAGGCGCACCGTGAGCACCGAGGTGAGGCCGGCGAGGATGTCATCCTTCTCGATCTTCTCGCCCGCGCCGACCTTCAGCCGCCGCGCGTTCTGCTGAACCTGATCGCGCACGACCTTCATCAGGCCCTGCTCGAAGCCGGCCTGATGAGTGCCGCCCTTGGGGGTGGAGATGATGTTCACGAAGGACCGCCCGACCGATTCGTATCCGGTCCCCCAGCGCAGGGCGAGATCGACCTGACACGTGCGCTCGACGAGGCTCGGAACCATGGCGCCGGAAGACTGAAGCACAGGGACGGTCTCCGTGAACGTGCCTTCTCCCGTCAACCGCCAGGTGTCCGTGATGGGCGAATCCGGTGCAAGGAAGTCCGCGAACTCCGAGATTCCGCCGTCGAAGCGGTAGCTCGTCGAGGTCGGGTCGGTTCCCGAGAGCGCCCGCGGACGCTCGTCGTCGATCACGATCTCGAGACCTGGAACCAGAAACGCGGTCTGGCGCGCGCGCTGCTCGAGTTCGTCGAGGTGGAACACGGCATCCTTCGTGAAGATCTGCGGGTCGGCCCAGTAGCGAATCCGGGTGCCGGTGACGCCCTTGGCGACTGTCCCGATGACGCGAAGGTCGGACGAACGATCAAAGGGCGTGAAGGGGGAGTCCGGGGAAGGGCCCGCGAACTGGCCGGGCTCGCCGCGGTGGAACGACATCGCGTAGGTCTTCGAGTTCCGGTCGACCTCGACATCGAGGCGTTCGGAGAGAGCATTGACCACGGATGCGCCCACGCCATGCAGGCCGCCGGATGCCGCGTAGGAACCACCGCCGAACTTACCGCCCGCGTGAAGCTTGGTGAAGACGACCTCGACGCCCGTCAGCCCGGTGCGCGGCTCGACATCCACGGGGATGCCGCGAGCACGGTCCCGTACTTCGACGCTCCCGTCGGGGTGCAGACGGATGTCGATTCGCGTGCCGAAACCGCCGAGGGCTTCATCGACGGAATTGTCGATGATCTCCCACGCGCAGTGCATGAGCCCCCGCGAGTCCGTGGACCCGATGTACATGCCGGGACGCTTGCGGACGGCTTCCAGCCCCTCGAGCACCTGGAGGTGATGGGCGGAATACTCAGCGGTCACAATCCTCAAGCGTATCCAGCCCTGCGGCCGCCAGCCGCAGGACACACGCAGCGCGCTGCTGACCGGCTGCCTCGGTGAAAAGTCCACGTACGCGGACAGCGAAATCTGACCGGATCTCGGCATGATTCACTGATTCGCGTGGTTGTATGTGAGGCATCCGCACCGAATGGGATGCATCATTCCCCCGATCGAGGAGGCCCCGAAATGAGCATGACTGACACCGCTGAGCCCTCTGCCGTCCTCGACTACCGGCTCACCGCGGAGGACCGATGTGATTCGTGCGGCGCCCAGGCGTACATCGCCGCGGACGTCAACGGCAGCGAACTCTTGTTCTGCGCCCACCACGGTCGGAAGTACGAAGAGAAATTGCGCGCTATCGCAACAAGCTGGCACGACGAGACCGCTCGCCTCGTCGAAGCCCGCTGACCGCGCCCTCGTAGACTGGCGGCATAGTCTCGTCAGTCCGGGAGGACGCCCATGGTTTCGAGCGCCCTTGCGCCTATCGAGCGCCTGCGCGTGCTCGCGCAGCGCGCACGCGGTTTCGATGCACGATCAGTGACGGAGCGCGCCCGCAAGACAGCACGAATTCACGGCAAGAGGTTCCCTGCCGTGCTCATCGACATGCTGTGGTCCGCGGGGGTGAAGCGTGTGGGGTTCAACGACTACCTCGAGTTCGACTTCGCGATTCTGAGTCGCGAAGAACGTGCGACGTGGGTGACGAGCCCACTCGCTCTGGAACTCTCGAAAAAGTTCGATGACCCCGAGTTCGTCCACGTCTTTCACCACAAGATCGAGTTCAACCGAGTCTTCGATCGATTTCTCGGGCGAGAGTGGCTGGACTTGGAAACCGCGGATGCCGAGGCGCTCCATGCGTTCGCGGATCGCCATCCTGTGGTCATCGGGAAGGTGCCGGTGAGCAAGTCCGGTTTCGGCGTCAGCCGATACGACACCTCCGCCGTCACCGACTGGGAGGCGCTGTACGCCGAGCTGCTCGCCAAGGGCGAGGTGCTTGTCGAGGAGCGGATCACGCAGCACCCTGCGCTGGAAGCGATCGCTCCGGGCACAGCGAACACGACTCGCGTCACCACGTTCGTGAAAGACGACGGCACCGTGGAGATCATCAACATGGCGCAGAAGTTCGGTCGCGGCCAGGTGAGCGACCAAGGCGCGTTCGGCGGGTTCTACACCGCGCTCCACGAAGACGGGCGAGCGATGGGCATGGGATACGACATACACGGAGAGCTGTTCGAGACGCACCCTGACACCGGGGCTCGGATCGCCGACTTCCGGTTGCCGATGATGGACGAAATGCGGGCCCTCATCGCGGAGGTTGCGCTCGTCGTTCCACAGGTGCGGTACGTCGGCTGGGACATCGTCGCCACCGCGACCGGGCCGGTCCTCGTCGAGGGCAACTGGGGTGCGGGCGTGTTCGAGAACAAGCCTTCCGCGACCGGCATCCGGCATGGTCACCTCCCCCGCTATCGAGCGGCGATGGGGTTCTGACGCGGGCAGGTGAACGCGTGCGGATCAGTCCGTGCGGATGATGCCGAGTGGCGTGGACTGGTGACCCTGGCCGAGTGGATTGTCGCCGAGGATGCGCACAAGGCGTTGCTCCCCCAGCCGGTCCAGCGTCGAACCCAGGATGTTGCCGCCGATGTCGTTGATGTCGACGACCGCAACCTCGGCGACGCCGCCGAGCAGTGACTTCACGTGGGCGGCGACCGCATCGGGTTCGCGCGGGCCCAGCACCACGGCCTGGTTATAGGGCGGGATCGTGCCGCTGGTGGGACCATCGATCGCGCGGGCCTTATCGCCGGCGATGCGATAGAAGTCGCCGCGTCGGCCGAAGAGCTTCGTGACGGCACTGACGCCTGCCGCGAAAAGAATGCGCGGTGTTCCGCATTCACGCAGCGCCATCTCCATCGTCTCGGGCATGCCGAGGCCGATTCCGTAGGATGTGCGCGTGACATACCTGGAGAGGAACCTCGCCAGACGACGCGGCTCGATCTCGTCGAGCGTGAACGAACGTCCCTGCGTGATTGCGACGATCTTCTCCGTCACGAAGAGGATGTCGCCGGTGCGGACCGTGCCGCCAGCGTACTCGATGATGAAAGCATCGAGATCATCGCCGGGCATGACGACACGCGTGCGGATCGGGATGCGCGCGAACGGCGTCCCGTCGACCGTGACCGTCAGAGCCTTACCGTCGTTGGGGACGTCCGCGCTCATTCGAGATAGTCCCGCAACGACTGGGAGCGGGAAGGATGACGGAGCTTGGCCATCGTCTTCGACTCGATTTGACGGATGCGCTCGCGCGTGACGCCGAACGTGTCGCCGATCTGGTCGAGCGTCTTGGGCTGCCCGTCACCGAGACCGAAGCGCATACGGATCACGCCGGCCTCGCGCTCGGAAAGGGAGTCGAGCAATGCCTCAAGCTGTCGTTGCAACATCGTGAAGCCCACCGCGTCGGCCGGGACGACCGCCTCGGTGTCCTCGATGAGGTCGCCGAACTCGCTGTCGCCGTCCTCACCGAGCGGCGTGTGCAATGAGATGGGCTCGCGGCCGTACTTCTGGACCTCGATGACCTTCTCCGGAGTCATGTCCAGCTCGCGGCTGAGCTCTTCGGGCGTGGGCTCGCGACCGAGATCCTGCAGCATCTGACGCTGGACGCGGGCGAGCTTGTTGATCACCTCGACCATGTGCACCGGGATGCGGATGGTGCGTGCCTGGTCGGCCATGGCACGCGTGATCGCCTGACGGATCCACCAGGTCGCGTACGTCGAGAACTTGAAGCCCTTGGTGTAGTCGAACTTCTCCACCGCACGGATCAGCCCCAGGTTTCCTTCCTGGATCAGGTCCAGGAACTGCATCCCGCGTCCGGTGTACCGTTTGGCGAGAGAGACGACGAGACGGAGGTTGGCTCCGAGAAGGTGGCTCTTCGCTCGCTGACCGTCGCGTGCCACCCACTGCAGGTCGAGTCCCAGCTGATTGGACTTCTCGGCAGCCGACATGTGCGACAGCTTCTCTTCGGCGAACAGCCCTGCCTCGATGCGCATCGCCAGCTCGACTTCCTCGGCCGCGTTCAGCAACGGCACCTTGCCGATCTGCTTCAGGTAGTCCTTCACCGGGTCCGCGGTCGCGCCCGTGATCATCGTCGAGTAGACGGGCACGTCATCTTCGTCGCTGGATGTGATCACGATCGCACCGGTCGGCAACGGCTCGCTGAAAGCCGGCTTGGTCGACTCCTCATCGTCCTCGTCGTCGTCGTCCTCGGCAGCGGCGGGTGACTTCTTCGCGTCGGTTGCCGCCGGTGCGGCTTCGTCGACGGCAGTCTCGCTGTCAGCGTCTTCGAGATCATCCTCGGCGAGTTCCAGGTCGTCGTCGACCTCTTCGTCGAGATCAGCGTCGAGGGGCGCGGCCTTGACTCGGCCCTTGACCGGAGATGCTTTGGCGCCGGCTGCCGCGGTGGGGGCTTTCGCCGTGCGGGATTTGGCCGCTGCGGCCTTCGCAGGCACCTTCACCGCATCTGCTTTCGCGGCGGGCTTCACCGGAGTATCCACTGCATCGGTGTCGTCGCCCGTTCGGGTGCGGGGGGTCTTCGTGCTCGAGGTCACGTCTCACCTTTCACCGACGGGGATCGCCGGGCATTCGGACACTAGTAAGACCCTTGTCAAGTCCTCGGGCCGTTTCTCATGCGAAAACGACACCAGTGGTGACAACGGGTCAAGTCTCCATTATCGCATACATCATCTCCGGGACGACGCCTATCGGCCGACGCGCCGGGCCGCTCCCGACCTGCAACCCGACAGGCCTCGCGCACATTCCGTCAGCGACGCCCACGCTTGTCGTCATCACTGCGCCGGTCGGCGAGGAACCTCTCGAGTTCGGCGGCAAGCTCATCGGCGCTCGGCAGGTCGCCGGCGTGGATGATGGGCTGGCCGAGGTTCGATCCGGCCATGTAAGAGTCGTACCTATCCTCGAGGGTGCGCAGCATCGAGGTCAATTCGTCACTGCCCGACACCTGCTGGTCGACCTTCGCAAGGTACTCGCGGTTCTCTTCGCGAACGGAGTCGGCATCGAACACCAGGCCCGTCGCCACGGAGAGACTGTCGAGGCCCGCGAGCGCAGCTGCCGGATAGTCCGTTTCGGCAAGATAGTGCGGAACGAGCAGGACAAAGCCAGAGACGGCGGCACCCGCGGTCGCGAAGCGATGCTCGAGGAGGTGCGCAACAGTCGCCGGCACTTGTGTGTGCGGCTTCCACACCGAATGTGCGTGCGCCAGATCTGTGCGCGTCCCGCTGACAGTCGTGCCCAGCGGTCGGGTATGCGGGACGGGCATCGGGATCGCGTGGACCCACGTCACGTGCGCCACCTGCATCCCTTCGGCCAGTCCGACGACGCTCTCGGTGAAGGCGTCCCATGCGAAATCGGGCTCGAATCCGCAGAGGAGGACGAACGGATTGCCGGCGGCGTCATGCGCCAGAGACAATTCCAGCCGCGGGGGCCGGTAGTCGACGAGGTGATCTTCGTCGAACGTGATGGTCGGACGGCGCGCTCGGTAGTCGAGCAGGATGTCTGCGGAGAAGGATACGATCGGCGCCGGGTTGAGGTCGTCGCGAAACATCTCGACCATCCGCCGAACCGCACCACCTGCATCCGTGAAGCCGGTCAATGCGACCACGAGGGGAAGGCCCGAAGGCACAGGCGGTGCGGACGCGACCCGCTCATACAGAGGACCGGACAGTGGCATGGTTCCACTGTACGAGTCCCTCCGGGGGTCGGCGTCGCGTACGTCCCGCTGACAGCGAACATGGTGCCGACGGGATCCCACCGGGGGCAGTGCGCAAACCTAGGATGGGGATATGCCGATTCCGGAGCTGACGGTCTCCACCGTTTCCCTAGCCCCTTCGACTTCCGGGTCGCCGCTCGACGTCGATGCGATCGTATTGGCGCTTCCGCCGCTGTCGTCCCTGACGGGTGACGACTCAGCGCTCGCGCAGTGGCCCGGCCTGGCCGACACTCTCGACGCGCTGGGCTTCACCGGGGCAACCGGATCCGTCCTGCGTGTGCACGTGCCGCGGTCGACCCCACTGCCGGTGTTCATCGTCGGGACGGGCGCTGACGTGGATGCCGCGTCCCTCCGCGACGCGGTCGGCACCGCCGTGCGGACGACGACGGGGTTCGCCAACCTCGCGGTCGGAGCTCCTGCAGCACCCGCCGAGTTGTGGCGTGCGGCGGCAGAAGGAGCGCTCCTGGGCGGATACCGGTTCGCCGGCTACAAGAGCACGACCGGCCCCGAACGCGCGTCACGCGTCGTCGTGCACACGACGGCCGAGGTGAGCGATGCCGAGCAATCGGAGGTGCGTGCGCTCGGTGCTGCTGCCGCTCTCGTGAAGGATCTCGTGCATGTCCCGGCCGAGTGGCTGGGTCCTCAGGAATTCGCCGATCGCGCCGTCGAGTCCCTCCACGGGCTGCCCGTCGAGGTCGAGGTGTACGACGAAGTGCGCCTGCGCGCGGAGGGTTTCGGCGGCATCCTGGGTGTCGGACAGGGCTCGGATCGCCCACCGCGCCTCATCCGTCTGGACTATTCGCCCGCAGGCGCCAAGCACCATGTCGCTCTCGTCGGCAAGGGCATCACGTTCGACACGGGCGGACTTTCCTTGAAACCTCCGGCCGGCATGGTGGGGATGAAGTACGACATGGCAGGCGCCGCCACCGTTCTCGCGGTCGTTCGGGCCGCCGCGGCGACGGCCATCCCCGTCCACGTATCCGGGTGGATGTGCATCGCTGACAACATGCCGTCTGGGCGCGCCACGCGTCCCGGAGATGTGCTGCGGATGCTGGACGGCACGACGGTCGAAGTCTTGAACACCGACGCCGAAGGCCGCCTCGTCCTGGCCGACGGGCTCGTCGCCGCAAGCCGCGAACACCCGCACGTGATCATCGACATCGCCACCCTCACGGGAGCGATCAGCGTCGCACTGGGCACTCGCCACACCGGGGTGATGGGTCAGGATGCCACCGTTGGCGCGTATCTCGCCGCCGCCGCGCGTGCCGCTGAGCCCGCCTGGCATCTGCCGCTGCCCGCGCACATGGAGGACGAGCTGGACTCCCCCATCGCCGACCTGCAGAACGCCAAGATCGGCGACTCCGCCGGTGGAGCGCTCTTTGCGGGGCTCTTCCTGCAGCGATTCGTCGGCCGCGCGTCGGAGGAGGCCGATGCGCCGCGCATCCCCTGGGTGCACCTTGATATCGCCGGGTCCGGCTCGACCAAGACCGCCTTCGGTGCAACCGACAAGGGCCCGACAGCGACCGCGGTGCGCAGCCTGATCGATTTCCTCACTCACATCGATGACCACCAGGAGGTCGCAGCATGACGGAGCACATGGCAGATGTCGTCGTGCTGGGGGGCGGTTCCGGCGGATATGCGGCCGCGTTGCGCGCCGCCGAGCTCGGTCGATCCGTCATCCTCGTCGAGAAGGACAAGGTCGGTGGAACCTGTCTGCACCGGGGCTGCATCCCGACCAAGGCATTGCTGCATTCCGCCGAAGTCGCAGACCACGTGCGGGAGTCGGCATCCGTCGGCGTTTCCGCAACCCTGGACGGTATCGACGTCGCGGGCGTGACGGCCTACCGCGAGAACATCGTGGCGAAGAAGTTCAAGGGCCTCGAGGGGCTCCTCTCGGCACGGGGCGTCACCGTCGTGAACGGCGCTGGCACACTCGTTCCTGGTCCTGCCGTCGTCGTCGGAGACGAGGTCTATCGCGGCACGGACACTGTGCTGGCGACCGGATCGTACAGCCGGATGCTGCCGGGCATCGAGCCTGGGAAGCGCGTCCTCCGCAGCGAGGAGGCCCTCGACCTCAGTGAAGTGCCGAGTCGCGTCATCATCCTCGGCGGCGGGGTGATCGGCGTGGAATTCGCGAGTGTGTGGCGCTCGTTCGGTGCCGAGGTCACGATCATCGAGGCGCTGGACCATCTGGTTCCCAATGAAGACGTGGCCCTCAGCAGGGCACTCGAGCGGGCCTACCGGAAACGCGGGATCACCTCGCGCCTCGGAACACGGTTCGCTTCCTTGACGGCCGGCGAGGACGAGGTGGCCGTGACACTGGCGGATGGCTCAACCTTGACCGCCGATTACCTCCTGGTGGCGGTCGGGCGAGGACCGGCCACGGCCGACCTCGGATTGGAAGCAGCGGGGGTGACGCTGGACCGTGGTTTCGTGACCGTCGACGAGCATCTGCGAACGAGTGTCCCGCATGTGTGGGCGGTCGGAGACATCGTCCCCGGACTGCAACTGGCGCATCGCGGGTTTCAGCAGGGGATCTTTGTCGCGGAGCAGATCGCCGGGCTCACACCCGTGGCCGTACCCGAGCACGCGATCCCCCGCGTGACATACAGCCGTCCCGAGGTCGCTTCCGTCGGGTTGACGGAAGCGCAGGCTCGGACCCAGCACGGCGACCGGGTGGTGGCCTATGAATTCAACCTCGCGGGCAACGCCAAGAGCGAGATCATCGGCACGGCGGGCATCGTCAAGGTCATCCGAGTGGCCGACGGCCCCGTGGTCGGAGTCCATCTCATCGGCGAACGCGTCGGCGAGCTCATCACCGAAGGTCAGCTTGCCGTCGCGTGGGAAGCGCACCCCGAGGACATCGCACCCCTGATCCATGCTCACCCGACGCAGAGCGAAGCGCTCGGCGAGGCGTTCCTTGCGCTTGCGGGCAAGCCGCTGCACGCGCTCTGATACCCCCTCCGCGCGGGTTCACTAAGCTAGACACGACATCGACCTTCTGAAGGAGACACAGTCATGAGCACATCCGTGGTCCTCCCCGCGCTCGGTGAGAGTGTCACCGAGGGAACGGTCACCCGCTGGCTCAAGAAGGTCGGCGACTCGATCCAGGCAGATGAAGGCCTGCTCGAGATCTCGACTGACAAGGTGGACACCGAGATCCCCTCCCCCGTGAGCGGTGTGATCGAAGCGATCCTTGTCCAGGAGGACGAGACCGTTGAGGTCGGCGCCGTTCTGGCGAGGATCGGCGACGGCGGAGGCGAACCCTCCGCACCCGTCCCCGCTGAGGAGGCTTCCCCCGCGCCCGCTATCCCCACCGCTCCTGCCACTCCTGCTCCCGCCGCCACTCCTGCTCCCGCTGCCACTCCTGCTCCCGCCGCCACTCCTGCTCCCGCCACTCCTGCTCCCGCCACTCCCGATGTCACTACGGCTCCACGGGCCGCTCGGGGCGCAGGAGACGACGCGAAGGATGTCGTCCTGCCGGAGCTCGGCGAGAGCGTGACCGAGGGCACTGTGACCCGCTGGCTCAAGCAGGTCGGCGACGATGTCGCCGTCGATGAGCCCCTCCTCGAGATCTCCACCGACAAGGTGGATACCGAAATCCCGTCACCGGTCGCCGGCACGCTGCTCGAGATCACGGTATCCGAGGATGAGACCGTCGCCATCGGCACCATCCTGGCGCGAATCGGATCCGGCGCGCCCGCTGCCGCCGCGCCTGCTCCGGTTCAGGCTGCCCCCTCTGTTGCTCCCGCACCGGCCCCCGTGGAGACCGCCGCGCCGTCCGCCCCGGCCCCCGCGCCCGTGGAGACCCCCGCGCCTTCCGCCCCCGCTCCGGCTGAGGCTCCTCTTTCGGCCCCCGCTGTCCGGGAGCCTGCTCCCCCCGCTTCCGCCCCTGCTGCTCCCGCTCCTTCCGTTTCGACCCCCTCCGCCGATGCGGACACGGTGACTTACGTCACACCGCTCGTACGCCGCTTGGCGCAGCAGCAGGGCGTCGATCTTGCCAGTGTGACCGGCACGGGCGTCGGAGGACGCGTGCGGAAGGAAGATGTCCTGGCCGCCGCGGCTGCAGCCACAGCCGCCACGACAGCTCCGGCTGCAGTCGCACAGGTCGTCCAAGCGCCCAGCGCACCCGCCTCGGCGGAGGTTTCACCTTTGCGCGGAACGACCCAGCCGATGTCTCGTCTTCGCAAGGTTCTCGCCGAGCGCGCAGTCGCATCGATGCAGCAGACCGCGCAACTGACGACCGTCGTCAAGGTCGATGTCACCAAGGTCGCATCTTTCCGCACGAGCGTGCAGGCAGACTTCGTCGCCAAGACCGGCGGCAAGCTGTCGTTCCTGCCGTTCTTCGTTTTGGCGGCCGCCGAGGCGCTTCGGACGTACCCCGTCGTCAACGCCACGGTCGATGGCACGGACATCGTCTACCCCGCTACCGAGAATCTCTCGATCGCCGTCGACACCGAGCGCGGCCTGCTGACCCCGGTTCTCCGCGACGCCGGTGCCAAGTCGCTCGCCGAGATCTCGCAGGAGATCGCAGACCTCGCCGCCCGAACCCGCGAGAACAAGCTGAAGCCCGACGAGCTCGCAGGCGGTACGTTCACGGTGACGAACACGGGCTCGCGCGGCGCGCTGTTCGACACGCCGGTCGTGTTCCTTCCGCAGTCGGCGATCCTGGGCACCGGCGCTGTCGTGAAGGAGCCCGGCGTGGTGAGTGTCGATGGCGTGGACGCGATCGCCATCCGGTCGTATGTCTACCTGGCGCTCTCCTACGATCACCGCATCGTCGACGGAGCGGATGCCGCCCGCTTCCTCAGCGCGGTGAAGGCTCGGCTCGAGATGGCCGACTTCCATCCCCAGCTGGGCATCTGAGTCACGGCTGGTCCGCGAGGTCGTACACGTCGCGGACCAGCCACCGTTCGTCCACCTGGACGAGCACCACGGCTTGGGAGGCGTATCCGGTCGCGGTAGCGCGAATGACCGCCACTCCCCCGTACTCGTCGATCACGTCGATGCCTGAGATCGGCTGATCCGACCCCACGAGTCCCTCGGGCAGGGGCAGACTGGGATCCTCTCGAACCGCGATGCAGGCATCGGCCTCACCGGCAACGCACTGAGACAGCAGCTCCAGCGCCGCACGGGCGCCACGTTCCAGTGCCGAGGCCTCACCCACGGGCGCCGGTTTCGGCGCGTCGACGGGGGGTGCGGAGGGCGACCCGCTGTCGGGCGCTGCACTCGTGCTCGGCGCAGGGGAAGCAGCAGCGGATGGTGGTCCGGCTTCGCCCGGCCAGAGGATCCCGAACATCACCACGACGCTCACGACCGCTGCGGCTGCCAGCAACGGACCCCGATGGCGGCGTTCTCGGCTCTCCGCCGGCTTCCGCAGCGGTCGAAGCCGATGCAGCAGCGCCACCGCTCCGGTCCGGACGCCTGCGACGGCGTCGATGGTGCGGCGCACGAGGTCGGCATCGATGAGGCGCTCGATCAGCGTGTCGGCACCAGCATCAGGCGCCGTCGCGTCCCGCCGCAGCGCGAGCGCGCGCATTGGCGCAGCGACTGATGCCGCCGCCGATGCACCAGGCGACTCGGGCGCGCTCAGGGGCTGCGGCTCGGCCGCGGCGAACAGCGCATCCTCCCACGCATCCGAGGACCGCCGCGCTGTGATGGTGTCTAGGATGCCGAGCGCGATCTGTGGAAGCACCTGACTCAGCGCTCCCGGCGCGGTCGCCGCGATCTCCGAGAGGATGCCGGCAGCTTCCTCGCGCCACGATCCGCCGGAGCCGAGGGCGAGGACCGGCCGTCCATCGGCATCCACCCACCAGCTGCCCGCGTCCTCGTCGAGCAGTGCAGCCTCGCCCGCGCCGCGGACGATACTGACCGCGATGGTGACCGCCCGGCCAGGCGTGGTCGCATCCTCGCCGCGCAGACGTCCGCGGCACGCGGGAAGGAGCGCCGCGGTGCCGCCCGATGTTCGCACGGCGTCGAGCGGGGCCAGAAGATGCCCGTGGGGCTTGACGCGCCAGATGACGTCGGGCAAGTCGTCGTCCTCGACGCACACCGACACCGGCTCTCCTGCGCACAGCACCCCCGCATACGGTGACTCATCGCTGCGCAGTCGACGCAGAGCCACAGGAGATCCCCGAAAGGTCAGGGTGCAGTCGGACGTCGTGCTCATGGCTCCGAGTGTGCGCGTCGCCGCGCCGCGTGGGCGCCCTGCGAGGCCCTTCTGTGGACAGCGCGGCAGCGACGCCGAATGTGAAGAGCTCGTCGTGACCCCGCGGTAGGCTGGTCTTCATGTCATCCCGCAGTGCCGCGTCAGAGAAGCGACCCGGCTTCTTTTCGCAACTCCGCTCGCTCTTCACGTTCACCAGAGCCGAGTTCGGCTGGTTGTCGTGGGCGCTCGTCGTCGTCACTCTCCTCGGCATCGGGGTGGGCGTGCTCGTCGGCTTTCTCGTGCCGCCGGCCGCCCTCTGGAGCATCCTCCTCTGGGCCGTGACCGGCCTCATGTTCGGTCTTCTCGGCGCGATGATCCTCATGACCCGGCTGTCGACGCGCGCCATGTACCGCAAGCTCGACGGCGTACCCGGCGGTGCCGGTCACGTGCTCTCAACCTCGCTCGGACGCAAGTGGGTCGGCTCCGACATGCCCGTCGGCGTCAACCCCAAGACGCAGGATGCCGTCTACCGCGTCATCGGCCGCGGAGGCGTCGTCATCGTCGCCGAAGGCGCTCGCGGACGCCTCACGCGGCTCGTCAATGACGAGAAGATGAAGGTCCAGCGCGTGGCCTCCGGCGTACCCATCACGGTGATTCACCTCGGTCATGGGGAGGGCGAGGTCGAGATAGCCAAGCTTTCGTCCACCATCAGATCGCTCCCGAAGTCCGTTGACCGTGCGACGATGGCCGCCGTGATCAAGCGCGTCGACTCGGTGTCACAGTCGGTGACGTCCCTCCCGATCCCGAAGGGCGTCGACCCGACCAAGGCCCGCGCGCCGCGTCCGCGCTGACCCCAGGCCCTCAACGGCGGAGAAGCACCGTTCCCACAGCCTTGTCGTGAAGCCCCCGCTGGTCGACGTCCCAGATCGCGGCGGGGATCACGAGCGTGAGAAGCAGAGTCCGTACGATCGGACGCCACAGTCCGACCCATCCCCCACCGGCCCGTTCCAGGCGCAGCCCGACGATCGCGTGCCCCGGGCTCCCGCCAAGGGTCGGAAGCAGCAGAACCTGGACGACGGCGAAAATCGTCAGTGTGGCGAGCGAGTCATAGGTGAAGAACGCAATCGAGATCAGGACGGCGCACGCCCAATCGATCGCGAGAGCGGCGACGCGGCGCCCCAGGCGCGCAACGCTTCCGGGTCCGGACTCCGGCAGCCCCAGTCTTTGACCCGGATACGTGTTCGCGCTGAGATCCGTCGTCACGTCCTCAGTCTACCGGCGGCCTCGTAACATGCCTGAAACACGGGGGATACTGCCGGGCAACCGTCCCCGGCTACGTTCGAGGCGGGCCTGATCCCGTCAGGCGTGTTCCACAGCCGATCTTGGAGACTCCATGTTCAAAGATTCATCCGAGGTGCTCACGTTCATCAAGGACGAGGACGTCAAG
>WOYI010800233.1_pt1 | contig 31600 bp, 26 predicted proteins | sample 6423411 | NCBI WGS metagenome assembly WOYI01 (sample SAMN13441803, study PRJNA592873) | oil field metagenome | biome: oil field; feature: oil-well bore; material: oil-contaminated soil; isolation source: oil-contaminated soil from oil-well borehole | place: Germany: Wietze | collected 2016-10-18 ...
CGGCGGCGTTGGCGAGAAGGTTGACGAGCACCTGTTGCAGCCTGACCTCGCCGCCCCGGACCCGGACCGGCCGCGCCGGCGGCGTCCAGTCCACCCGGACCGAGGCGGATCTGAGCCGCGCCTCGGTCAGTTCGAGCGCCGCCGCGACGACGGCGACGAGATCGACATCGCTCATCCCCTCGTTTTCCTGCCGCGCGAAGGCGCGCAGGTTCTTGATGATCCGCCCCATCCGGCGGGCGAGATCGGAGATCCGGCCAAGGTTCTCGGCCGCCCGCGCCGGTTCCTCCCGCTCAAGGAAGAGGCCGGCATTCTCGGCATAGGACTGGATCGCCATCAGCGGCTGGTTGAGCTCGTGACTGATCCCCGCCGACATCTGCCCGAGCGCCGAAAGCTTGCCGGCCTGCACCAGTTCCGCCTGCGCCCGGCGGAGCTGGTCGTTGGCCTCGGTCAGTTCGCGGGTCCGTTCGGTCACGCGCCCTTCGAGCCGCGCATTCGCCTCCGCCTCGGCGGCGAGCCTGACGGCGAGCGCCCGGCGCCGCTCCATCAGCGCGTAGAGGACGGCGCCGAGACCGAGGCAGAGAAGCGCCGCCACCAGCGCCTGCAGGAGCGCCTGACGCTCGGCCGGGGCAACATCGACGAGCGCCTCGCCGGTCATGCCGATCACCGGCAGGTCGCGCGTGAGGTGAAGCGCGTGGGCTGGCAGATAGGGCCCGCCGTCGAGATCCCAGACCACGTGCCGCCCGATCACCCGTTCCTCGCGCCGCAGGAGGTTGTCGCCCGCGCCATCGGGCAGAAGCGACAGCCGCACGAGGACCAGCTCGTCCCGGTTCGACACGAAGGCGATGCCGGCGCGGTCGGTGAAGAAGACGATCGTCGGCTCGCCGCGCCAGATCACCTCGACCGCCTCGGTGTCGATGCGCGAGATGAGCGCGCCCGCGACCGGGCCCTCGGGCGAAAAGACCGGGGCGGCATAGACGAAGAAACGCCGCCCGGTGGCGAGGTCGATCTCGTGGTGGAAGCCCAGCGCGCCCTGCATCGCGCGTTCGAAATAGGGCGTGGCCGAGCGGTCGGTGTCCTTGCCCGGCCCCGACGCCGCCAGAACCCGGCCCGCCGCATCGGTCAGCATCAGCTCGTCCGACCGCGTCATGTCGGCGGTGCGCTGCAAGAGGGCGTCCACCCTTCCGGAGGGCCTGCCGGGATCGAGCGCGAGCGCCAGCACCTCGGGGTGATCGCCCATCAGCACGGTCATTTCGCGGTAGCGCTGCAACTGACCGAGAAGCCGGTCGCCGGCAAGGGCGAGGTCGGCCTGCCCCCGCTCCTCCAGCCGCGACAGCGCATCGGTCAGCGCCCGCCACCAGACCCCGCCGGTGACACCCCCCGTCATTGCCAGAAAGACCGCCAGCACGGCCGCGCGTCGGATCATGCCGCTCCTCCTCCGGGGCCGCAGTCTAGCGAAGGCGCGGGGGCGAAGACCAGAGCGAAGGCAGGGGGCGCGGCGGGAAGCTGCGCCGCGCGTGGCAGGAACCTGCGCGGAGATTTCGCCGGCGCGGACGAAAGGATTTGTGCGCCTGCCGGCCCGCCGACTAGCAAACCCCATCCCCGTCCGGGCGATCCGGGCGGGAAGATGCGTCATTGGGAGGACAGCATGATCAATCTGAAAGGCAAGTTCGCCGCATTTCTCGCGGTCGCCACGCTCGCGGCCCCCGCAACCGCGCAGGCAGAGGAATTCATCAACATCCTCACGGGCGGCACCTCGGGGGTCTATTATCCGCTCGGTGTCGGCCTGTCGAAGATCTACGCCGACAACATTCCGGGGGTGCGCACGCAGGTGCAGTCGACGAAGGCCTCGGTCGAGAACCTCAACCTTCTGCAGCAGGGCAAGGGCGAACTGGCGCTGGCGCTTGGCGACAGCGTGAAGCTCGCCTGGGAAGGCGACGCGGAGGCAGGCTTCAAGGAGCCGCTGTCGAAGCTCCGCGGCATCGCCGCCGTCTATCCGAACTACATCCAGATCGTCGCCTCGAAGGAAAGCGGCATCACCTCGTTGGACGGGCTGAAGGGCAAGAGCCTGTCGGTCGGCGCGGCGAAATCCGGCACCGAGCTCAATGCGCGGAAGATCTTTGCCGCGGCGGGGATGAGCTATGACGATCTCGGCAAGACCGAATACCTGCCCTTCGCGGAATCGGTCGAACTGATCAAGAACCGCCAGCTCGACGCGACGCTGCAATCGGCCGGCCTCGGCGTGGCCTCGATCAAGGACCTCTCGACCTCGGTCGACATCCAGATGGTCGCGGTCCCGGCGGAAGTCGTGACCACCCTCGGCGCGCCCTATATCGCCGCGACGATCCCGGCCGGCACCTATGCCGGTCAGGACGCGGACGTGCCGACGGTCGCCGTGGTCAACTTCCTCGTGACGCACGAGGACGTGTCGGACGAGACCGCCTACCAGATGACCAAGCTCCTCTTCGAGCATCTCGGCGAACTGGAGGCCGCCCACAAGGCCGCGACCCAGATCAAGCTCGAGAACGCGCTGAACGGCATGCCGATCCCGCTGCACCCGGGCGCCGAGCGCTTCTACAAGGAAGCCGGCCTGATGTAAGGTCGACGGGCCGGGCGGCCCCGCGCCGCCCGGCCCGCACCGGTTTTCGAGGGGGAGGGGAAAGCCGCACATGTCTCAGGACATCCAGCATCACGACATGCCGAAGGACGCGCCCGATCCGGGGCTGCACGATCCCCTGGCCGAGAGCTTTCCGGCCACGTCCGAGGGCCGCGCGCTCTTCTGGATCGCCGTCGCCTTCTCGGTCTTCCAGATCGCCACGGCGGCGCATCTGATCGACCTGTCCAGCCAGATCGTCCGCGCCGTCCATGTCGGATTTCTGACACTTCTGGGCTTTCCGCTGCTCGCAGCGTTGCGCAAAACGTCGCGAAACGTCAAGGTGCTCGCCTGGGCCATGGCGCTGGCCGGGGTCGCCGTGGCGCTCTACCAGTGGTGGGAATACACGCCGCTGATCCTGCGCGCGGGCGATCCCCTGCCGCGCGACATCGTCTTCGGCATCGTGGCGCTTGCCACCGTCTTCGCCACCGCCTGGTCGCTGATGGGTCCGGCCCTGCCGATCATCGCCGGCACCTTCCTCGCCTATTGCTTCTTCGGCCAGCACCTGCCCGCACCGCTCGACCACCGGGGCTACGATTTCGCCCAGGTCATCGACCACATGGCCTACGGGACGGAAGGGATCTACGGCATCCCGACCTATGTGTCGTCGTCCTACATCTTCCTCTTCATCCTCTTCGGCTCGTTCCTCGAACGCGCCGGGATGATCCGGCTCTTCACCGATGTCTCGCTCGGCCTTGTCGGGCACAGGCAGGGCGGCGCCGCCAAGGTCGCGGTTTTCTCCTCCGGCCTCATGGGCACGATCTCCGGTTCCGGCGTCGCGAACGTCGTCACCACCGGCCAGTTCACCATTCCCCTGATGAAAAGCTTCGGCTACCGCCCGGCCTTCGCGGGGGGCGTCGAATCCACCGCCTCGATGGGCGGGCAACTGATGCCGCCGGTGATGGGCGCCGTCGCCTTCATCATGGCCGAGACCCTCGGCGTCGAATATATCGAGGTCGTGCAGGCGGCGCTGATCCCGGCGATCCTCTATTTCGCCTCGGCCTTCTGGATGGTGCATCTGGAGGCTGGCCGCCACGGGTTGCGCGGCATGGCCAAGGCCGACCTGCCCTCGCCGATGCGCGCGCTGAAGGAAAACTGGTATCTGATCCTGCCGCTGGCGGTTCTGGTCTACCTGCTCTTTTCCGGCTTCACGCCACTATTCGCGGGCACGATCGGGCTTGCGATGACGGTGATGCTGATCCTCGGCGGCTCCATCGCGCTCGGACTTCCGGCAGGTGTCATCCGCGTGCTCTTCTGGATCGGGCTCGGCGCCATCGCCGCCGCCTTCTTCGAATTCGGCATCCTGCCGGTGGCCGTCGCCATTGCCGCGCTGATTGGCTGGAACGCGCTTTCGAATGGCGGGCGCGCGACGCTGGCGCTCTGCCGCGACAGCCTCGCCGATGGGGCGAAGACCGCGCTGCCTGTCGGCATCGCCTGCGCGCTCGTCGGCATCATCATCGGCACGATGACCCTGACCGGGGCGGCCAACACCTTCGGCCAGTTCATCGTCCATGTCGGCGACAAGAGCCTGATCCTGTCGCTGATCCTGACCATGATCACCTGCATCGTCCTCGGCATGGGGATCCCGACGATCCCGAACTACATCATCACCTCCTCGATCGCCGGGCCGGCGCTGCTGGCGCTCGGCGTGCCGCTGATCGTCAGCCACATGTTCGTCTTCTACTTCGGCATCCTCGCCGACCTCACGCCGCCGGTGGCGCTGGCCTGCTTCGCCGCCGCCCCGATCGCCAGGGAAAGCGGGCTGAAGATCTCGATGGAGGCGATCAAGATCGCCGCCGCCGGCTTCGTCATTCCCTTCATGGCGGTCTATACGCCGGCGCTGATGCTTCAGGATGGCGGGCCGCTGGCGGAGGCGATAGGCTTCGCACCCGCCGTCGCCTATATCGTCGCCAAGACCGTCCTCGCCATCGGCCTCTGGGGCACCGCCGTCATCGGCTGGCTCGGCCGGCCGCTCGGCTGGCCGCTGCGGGTGCTGGCGGCCCTGGCCGCGATCACCCTCATCGCCGCCTTGCCGATGACGGATGAGGCGGGCTTCGTGCTGGCCGCGATCTTCGCCGGCCTGATCTGGCGCGGCCACGCGCCGGAACCGGCATGAGCGGCGCCTGCCTCCTTGTCGGCGCCACGGCCGTGGCGCTCGCCTCCGGGGGCTTCGATCTGACATGGCGCCACTCGGTCGAGAAGACCGAATGGCGCGAAAGCTGGAATGTCGCGGAGGGTGCCCTGCAACTCACCGAAGCCGCCGTGAAAGGCTCCGGCGCCGGGATGGATCCCGGCCCCGGCGCCCGGCTGGAGCGTGGCTGGTGGGTCTGGGCGCCCGAACTGCCCCCCGTCCCCGCGCTGACGCTCGCCGCCTCCGGCGCCACGGGGGGCGGCTGGCGGCTGTGCGACGGCGCGACCTGCCGCGAGATCGGCGCGGCGCCCGGCGCGGCGATCCGGCTCGCGCCCTGCCCGGACGATCCCGATGCGACGCGCCCGTGACCTGACCCGCGCGCTCGTCTACGCTTCGCCCCGAATCCCCGGGGGGCGAGGTTGGCGGTGGCTGAGGCGAGGTCGGGACAGGCGAGGATCACGGCCATGCGCCGCATCCTGCTGATCTTCCTTGCCGTCGCGCTGCTCGCGGCGGGCCTCGCCTTCGTGCTGAGCGCCCGGGCGGGGCTGCGCGCCCTCGACGCCGAGCTCGACCAGTCGCTGATCCTCACCCGCCGCGCCATCGAGAGCGAGATCGAGCGGTTCCGCTACCTGCCCGATGTCGCCGCCGAGGACGTTCGGATCGGCGTCGCGCTGCGCGACCGGACCGGGGCCGCGACCGCCGCCGCGAACCGCTACCTGGAAACGGTGACCGCCCGGTCGGGGGCCGCCGACCTCTACCTCCTCGACGCGGCGGGGACCGCCATCGCCGCCTCGAACTGGAACACCGCGCAGAGTTTCGTCGGCAGCAACTACGCCTTCCGGCCCTATTTCACCGACGCGCTCGCGACCGGAAAGGGCCGGTTCTACGCGATCGGCGTGACCACCGGGAAACCGGGCTATTTCCTCTCGACCCGTATCGGTGGCGCCGACGCGCCGGGCGTGATCGTGGTGAAGATCGACCTCAAGCCGCTCGAGGAGACCTGGAAGGCGGCCGGTGTCCCGACCGCAATCGCCGACCGCGACGGCGTGGTCTTCCTCTCGGGCATCGACGACTGGCTCTATCATCCCCTGGCGCCTCTCTCGCCCGGGGCGCTGGCCCGGCTCGCCGCGATCCGCACCTATGACGGCATCGACCTCGGCTCGGCGGCGCCGCTCCTGCCGGGCGACGCGGCGACGTCCACCCTGGCGCTGCGCGGCCCCGGCGGCGAGCGTCTGCACGGACGCACCGCCACCATCGAGGCGGATGGCTGGCGCGTCATCTCCGCCGCCCCCTTCGCCCGCGTCACCGCCGCCGCCGCACTTTGGGCGGCAGGCGCGGCGCTGGTCGCGATGGCCGCGACGGGTCTCGCGATGATCTTCAACCAGCGGCGCCAGATCACCCAGCTTCGCCTCCGCCAGGGCGCGCTCCTTGAGGCCCGGGTCGCCGAGCGCACCCGCGAGCTTGCGCACGAGATCGAGGCGCGCCGGAAGACCGAGGCGGATCTGCGCGCAGCACAGGAAACCCTCGTCCATACCGAGAAGATGGCCGCCCTCGGGCGCATGTCCGCCGCCATCGTCCACGAGATGAGCCAGCCCCTCGCCGCGATGGAGGCGACGCTCGCCGCCGCCGAGCTGTCGGCCGACGCGGAGAAGACAACCGCCCGGATCGGCACCGCGCGCAACCTCATCCGCCGGATGCAGCGCACCACGAAGCATCTTAAAAGCTTCAGCCGCAAGGAGCAGAACACCCGCCAGATCACCGACCTCAACAAGGTCGCGGAGAACGCGCTCGACCTCGTCGCGCCGCGCGCCAAGGCGGCGGGCGTGGTGCCGGGCTTCCGGCCCGCCGCGCCGCCCCCCCTCGTCATGGCCGGTCCCGTCCGGCTCGAACAGGTCTGCCTCAACCTTCTCCTCAACGCGCTCGACGCGGTCGAGGGGCGCGACGGCGCCGCCGTCACCCTTTCGACCGGGACCGGGGAAGGAACGGCGTTCCTTGCCGTCACCGATACCGGCACCGGCATCGCGCCCGAGGACATGGCGCGGGTGACGGAGCCCTTCTTCTCCACCAAGATCGGCGGCGAGGGCCTCGGCCTCGGCCTCTCGATCAGCCAGGCCATCGTCACCGAATTCGGCGGCCGGATCGACATCGCCTCGGCCCCCGGCGCGGGCACGACGGTCACCGTCGCGCTGCCGGTCGCGGCCGCATTCGGGGAGGCGGCCGAATGAAGGGCCTCGTCTTCGTCGTCGACGACGACGCCGATCACCTCGCCGCCGCCTCCGACCTGGTAGAGGCCGGCGGGCACGCGGTGATGAGCTTCCCCGGCGCGGCCGAGGCGCTCGCGGCGCTCGACACGGCCGATCCGGGCGTGATCCTCACCGACCTTCGAATGCCGGGGATGGATGGCTTCGGCCTCATCGCGGGGCTGAAGGCGCGCGGCGGCGACCATCCGGTAATCGTCATGACCGGCCATGGCGATGTCGCCCAGGCGGTGCGCGCGATCCGCGAAGGCGCCGAGGATTTCCTCGAAAAGCCCTACGATGCCGGCCATCTCCTGCTGGTCATCGACCGCACCCTGAAGGCCCGCGCGACGCGGAGCGAGCTTGCCCGCCTGCAATCGAGCCTTGCCCCCGACGAGATCCTCGGCGAAAGCCCGGCCATCGCCGCGCTCCGCGCCCGCATCGCCGCGCTCGCCCCCCTCGATGTCGATCTCGTCGTCACCGGCGAGACCGGCACCGGCAAGGAGCTGGTCGCCCGCGCGATTCACGCGACAAGCCCGCGCGCGGGCGGCGCCTATGTCGCGCTGAACTGCGCCGCCCTGCCCGAGGCGCTCTTCGAGGCCGAGGTCTTCGGCCATGCCGCCGGCGCCTTCCCCGGTGCCGCGGCCGACAAGCCCGGCAAGCTGGAACTCGCCTCGGGCGGCACGCTGGTCCTCGACGAGGTCGAGGCGATGCCGCTGCCGGTGCAGGCGAAACTCCTCCGCGCGCTCCAGGAACGCAGCGTCGAACGGCTGGGCGAGAACCGCCTGCGGCCGCTCGACCTCCGGGTCGTCGCGATCACCAAGGCCGATCTCAGGGCGATGAGCTACGAGGGCACGTTTCGCCCCGACCTCTTCTACCGCCTCGCCGGGGCCGAGATCGCCACCCTGCCGTTGTCGGCGATGGCCTCCGACATCCCGCTCCTCTTCGCGCATTTCGTGGCCCGCGCCGCCACCCGCCACGGCCGCGAGGCGCCGGCGATCACCTTCGCCACCCGCAGCGCGCTCTTCCGCCGCGCCTGGCCCGGCAATGTGCGCGAACTGAAGGCCGCCGCCGAACGCTTCGCCCTCGGCATCGACAGCGACGACCCCGAGGCACCGCGCGCGATCACCGGCGAGACGCTCGCCGACCGGCTTCTCGATTTCGAGGCACGCGAGATCCGCGCCGCCCTCGACCGCTGCCGCGGCAATACCGAACGCGCGGCGCAACTCCTCGGCCTGCCGCGCCGCACGCTGAACGACAAGATGAAGCGCCACGGCATCAGCGCCTGACCCGGCACCCCAAAACATTTGCAGGCAAACGAGTGTTGTGGGACGATCACGGGGCACACCGCCCTGAGACGAGGCCCGCCATGTCAGACCCCACCCCCGGCACGACAGCCAAGACCAGGCTCGTCATCCGCAATATCGGCCAGATCCTCTCGGGCCGCATCGAGGAGCCGCTGATCGACGGCGACTGCGTCATCTGCGAGGGCGACCGGATCGTCGCTGTGGGCGACGCGAAGGACCTCGACACCGACGGCGCGACCACGGTGGTCGACGCCAGGGGTGTCACGCTCTGCCCCGGCCTCATCGACAGCCATGTGCATCCCGTGATCGGCGACTACACGCCGCGCCAGCAGCAGCTCAACTGGATCGATTCGTGCCTTCACGGCGGGGTCACCACGATGATCTCGGCCGGCGAGGTCCACGCGCCGGGCCGGCCGCGGGACATCGTCGGCCTCAAGGCGATGGCGATCGCCTCGCAGCGCTGGTACGAGAATTTCCGCCCCTCCGGCGTCAAGGTCCATTCCGGCGCGCCGGTCCTCGAAGAGGGCATGGTCGAGAGCGACTTCAAGGAGCTTTCCGAGGCGGGCGTCAAGCTTCTGGGCGAGGTCGGCCTCGGTTCGGTCAAGGCGGGCGAGACCGCCGGCCAGATGGTCAAATGGGCGCGCAAATACGGCATCCAGTCCACCATTCACACCGGCGGCCCCTCGATCCCCGGCTCCGGCCTCATCGACAAGGACGTGGTGCTGGAGGCCGATGCCGACATCATCGGCCATATCAACGGCGGCCACACCGCGCTTCCCGACGACCAGATCACCTGCCTTTGCGAAAGCTGCCTGCGCGGCATCGAGATCGTCCACAACGGCAACGAACGCGCAGGGTTGCTCGCCATGCGCACGGCGTTCGAACTGGGCCAGCCCGGGCGCGTCATCCTCGGCACCGACGCGCCGGCGGGATCGGGCGTCCAGCCGCTCGGCATCCTGCGGATGATCGCGATGCTCTCGTCGCTCGGGGATATCCCGCCCGAGATCGCCTTCTGCTTCGCCACCGGCAACACCGCCCGGATGCGCGGCCTCGACTGCGGCATCATCGAGGTGGGCCGCGCCGCCGACTTCGTCCTCATCGACATGGCCCAGCACGCGCCGGGCGGCTCGATGCTCGGCTCCATCCACCAGGGTAACCTCCCCGGCGTCGGCATGACCATCATCGACGGCATCGTGCGGACCGCGCGGAGCCGCAACACGCCCCCCGCGACGCGGCTGCCGGAGATCGTCGGGGCCTGACCGCCAGCCTTCTTCTGTTCCCAAATACCTCCGCCGGAGGCGCGGAGCCTCCGCCGCGCAGGCGGCGGAGGCGACCCATATCTTGCGCCCGGGAACCGGGCGCCCGATCGGATCACCCTTCCCGGTCGCGCCTCACCGAGACCCGCCGCTCGATCTCGCCCGCGATCTCCTCGACGCGGCGGACCTGATCCATGTGCCCACCCAGGGCCGCGTAGTCCGAAAGCCGCATGGTGAACTCGATCGGCGCCACCAGCGCCGGCGTCGGCACATGGCCGAAGGCGTTCGACGGCATCTCGGTCACGTCGGCCATGAAGGTGATGCCGCCCCCCGGCCAGACATAGCATGCCGCCCCGCCGCAGGTGACGGAGGTCACCGCCTCGCGCACGGATCGCGTCAGCCGCACCGGGTTCTCGGTCACCCCCGCCCGCAACGACCCCCCGGCCCCGCCCATGAAGAGGACCGAAGTCACCGAGGGCTCGCAATTCTCGGCGATCCGCTCGACCGAGGTCCGGAGGCTCTCCGGCAGGTCGGCCTTCACCGGCCTCAGATCGTCGTCGAGCACGTAGTAGCCCCATTGCTCGCCCGTCGTGGACACCATCAGGAGCGTCAGACCCGGCCGGGCGATACCCGCCCGCCACGGCCCGAGAATCGTCAGCGGATCCTCGATATTGGTGCCGCCCCAGCCGGTGCCGGGCCCGGCGACGCGGAAATAGCGCCCCGGCGTGGACTTGTGGCCAAGGATCTTGATGCCGGTCGGCTCCACCCCAAGGAGCTTGCCGGCCTGATGCTCGGACAGGACCCCGGTGATGTGGTCGTCGACCACCACCACCTCGTCCACCAGCCCCTGCCATTGCCTCGCGAACATGCCGATCGTGGCCGAGCCGCAGCCGACCCGCATCAGATGCTCCTCGGCCCCGTTGACCACCGGCGGCCTGCCCGCCGCCAGCACCACCTCGGCGCCGCCGTCGATGGTGACGGTCACCGGATCGCGGTTGCAGAGCCTGAGGAGCGCGTCGCAGGTGACGCGGCCTTCCTTCTTCGAGCCGCCGGTGAGGTGATGCACCCCCCCGAGCGACAGCATCTGCGAGCCGTATTCGGCGGTCATCACATGGCCGATGGCCTCGCCCTCGACCCTGACCGCCGCCGCCTCCGGCCCGAGGAAGCGGTCGGTATCGACCTTCACCTTGGCGCCGCAATAGGAAAAGATCCCCTCGGTGACGATGGTGACCATGTCCACCCCGTCATGGTTCTGGGCCACGATGAAGGGGGCGGGCTTGTAGTCGGGATAGGTCGTGCCCGCGCCGATGGCGGTGATGAAGGGCCGCCCGGTCCTGAGGATGTCGCCGTCCCATTCGCCGGCCTCGATCTCGAGGAACGGCACCAGTTGCCCGTCGCCCTCCTTCGCCGCCTCCAGGACCGTGAAGGGATCGAGCCGCACCAGTTCGCCGCCCTCGTTCGCATAGCGGTCGCAGGCGCCGGCGCGGCCCTCACTGATGTAGCACATCACCGGGCAGGCATCGCAGCGGATCTTGCCTTCCCTGCGCGATTCAACGACTTGCCGGACCATCCTAAACCTCTTTCGCGGCGCGGATCGCCGCCAGCACCCGGTCCGGCGTCGCCGGCAGCCGCGTCACCCTTGCGCCGGTCGCATGACGGATCGCCGAGAGGATCGCGGGCGCCGTCGGGATCAGCACATGCTCGCCAAGGCCCTTGGCGCCGTAGGGCCCGTGCGGGTCCGCGACCTCGACGATGTGGCTGGTGATCGGCGGCACGTCGCCGATGGTCGGGATCAGGTAGTCGTGCAGGTTGTCGGTACGCCCGGCGATATATTCCTCCATCAGCGCGAGGCCGATGCCTTGCGCCACGCCGCCGTGAATCTGTCCCTCGACCAGCACCGGATTGATCGCCCGGCCGACGTCATGCGCGGCATGGATATGGTCGAGCGTCACGGTGCCAAGCCCGGCATCCACCGTCAGCTCCACCATCTGCGCGGTATAGCCGTAGACGGCATAGGGCACGCCCTGACCGTTCGCGTCGAGCGGCGCCGTCGGCGGATCGTAGGTCTCCGCCGCCTCGATCACGTAGCCCGTGCCGTCGGGCAGCGGCGCGGAGTGCCGGGTTCCGTCCGAGGATGTCACCGCAATCCCTTCCTTTGACACGGAAATCCGCCCCTCGGCAGCATTCGTCAGCCGCAGCAGTTCGGCGCGGAGTGCCAGGCCCGTCAGCCGCGCCGCATTGCCCGAGACGAAGGTCTGGCGCGAGGCCGAGGTCTTGCCGGCATCCGGGGTCACGTCGGTATCGGGGCCGACGATCTCCACCCGACGCGCGTCCACACCCAAGGCTTCGGCGAAGATCTGGGCGATGACGGTATTCGCGCCCTGGCCGATATCCATCGCCCCCTGATGGAGGACGATCCGGCCATCGGCGGTGATGCCCGCGCGGATCGTGGAGGGGTTCGCAAGCGAGGTGTTGCCGCAGCCATACCAGCCGCAGGCAATGCCGACACCCTTGCGAAGAACGCCACCCTTCTCGTTGAAAAGACGTGCTTTCTCCAATGCCTCCTGCCAGGCGGGCCGCAGCGCGTCGAGACAGGGTTTCACCCCGACCGCACCGTCGAAAATCTGCCCGGTCGCCGTCGGAACGCCGTTGTCGAGCGCGTTCAGATGGCGGAACTCCAGCCGGTCCATGCCGAGCTCCGCCGCCAGATCGTCGAAGACCGCCTCCTGCGCGATGGCCGCCTGCGGCACGCCGAAGCCGCGGAAGGCACCGGCGGGGGCGCAGTTGGTATGCACCCCCTCGGCCCGCGCGACATAGTCGGCATGGGCATAGGGACCGCCGGCATGGACCGGAACCCGGTTCGCGACCGTCGGCCCCCAGGAGGAATAGGCGCCGGTGTTGAACATGCCGTCGAAGGCGAAGCCCGAGAGCCTGCCATCCTTCGTCACCCCGGCCCGGACCCGCATCAGGCCGGGATGCCGCTTCGTCGTAGAAGCCATTGATTCCGAACGGGTATAGGCAATCCGCACCGGGCGTTTCAGCCGCATCGCCGCCAGCGCCACATGGGGCTGGAACGAGATGTCGAGCTTCGATCCGAAGCCACCGCCCACGGCCGTCGGCACGATGCGCACCGCCTCCACCGGCAGGCCGAGGATCTCGGCCAGCGAGTCGCGGTTCATGTGCGGCGCCTGGGTGCCGCCGTGGACCTCCACGCGGCCCTCTACCCAGTCCGCGTATCCCGCTTCGGGCTCGATATAGGCGTGTTCGATGAACCGCGTTTCGAACCTGCCCTCGGCGGTGATGTCGGCCCGTGCCAGCGCCGCCTCGGCATCGCCCTTCCGGACGAAGCCCGCGCACATGACGTTCTCCGTCCGGCCGGGATGGAACGCGTCCAGCGCCTTCGCCGCCTGCGGTTCCCGCGCCGCGAGGATCGGCTCCCATGTCACGGGGAACGTGGACAAATCCAGCGCCCCGATCACCTCCGCCCGGCCGACGACGGCGGCGACCGCCTCGCCCCGGAAGAGCGCCTTGCCCTCGGCATAGACCGGCTGGTCGATGAAACCGGGGATGGTGCCGAAGAGGTTCCGTCCCGGCACGTCCCGCGCGGTCAGGATCAGGTCGAGGCCCTTTTCCTTCGCATAGGCGTCCAGGTCGCCGAAGCAGAAGCGGCAGTGGTCCTCCGGCGCCCGGACGACTTTCAGAACCAGCGCATCGGCGGGCGCGGCATCGTCGCCGAAGACCTCGCGGCCCTCGACCTTGCGGGCGCCGTCGAGGCGGACGATCCCGGCACCGACGCCGCCGGTCAGAGCCTCGGCGGCCGCGACGCCGCGCACCGCGTCGATGATCTTGCGGTAGCCGGTGCAGCGGCAAAGGACGCCGCCGAGCGCGTCCCGCACCTCGGCCTCGGACGGCGCCGGAACCGCGCGCAAAAGGGCCGTGGCCGAGACCATCATCCCCGGCGTGCAGATCCCGCACTGGGCCGCCCCATGTGCGAGGAATGCGGCGGAAAGGACCGAAAAGGCGGGATCATTATCGCGCAGGCCCGCCAGCGTCTCGACCGCCCGCCCCTCGGCCCGGCCGGCGGCGGTGATGCAGGCGCAGACCGGCGCGCCGTCGATCAGCACCGTGCAGGCGCCGCAATCGCCGGCATCGCAGCCGACCTTCACGTCGGCGCAGCCGAATTCGGTCCGGAGCACCCGCGACAGCCGGTCGAAGCCCTCGCCCCGATGCTCGACGGCACGGCCGTTGAGGGTGAAGCCGATTCCGCTCATGGCCTTGCCCCGCATCTGTCCAGCATCCGCCGTGCCAGAGTCGCGACCGCGTCGCGCCGGTAGGCTGCCGAGGCCCGCACGTCGTCGATCGGCGCGAGGCCGTCGAAGTGATCCACCCGCACGAGGGCACCGAGCGCGCCCTCCGGCGCGCCGACAAGGTCGCGTTCCAGCGCCGGGAGCCGCTGCGGCACCGGCGAACAGGCGCCGACCGCGATCCGCGCCTCGGCGAGCGCCCCGCGCTCGAACCGCAGGACCACCGCGAGCGAGGCGATCGAGATGACCAGATAGGCCCGCGCGCCGAGCTTCCCGAAGCCCGAGCGCAGGTCGCCCCGCAGATGCGGCACGAGGATCGCCGTCACCACCTCGCCGGGCCGAAGGTCGGTCTTCCGCACCCCGGTGACGAAGTCCCCGAGCGCCACGACGCGCCGCCCGGACGTCGAGGCCAGCTCCACCGAGGCGTCGAGCGCGAGAAGAACCGGCACCCCGTCGGCGGCGGGCGAGGCGTTGCAGATGTTGCCGGCGAGCGTCCCGGTGGTCTGGATCTGCACCGAGCCGACCTGCCGGCCCGCCGCCTTCAGCCCGTCGAACGCCGCCGGCAGATCGGCGCGGAGAAGCTCCGCCCAGGTCACGCCCGCGCCGATCCGCCAGCGATCGCCGTCGCGCGCGATCCCGCGGAGCTCCGGCAGGGCCGTGAGGTCGAGCACCCGCGCCGGTGCCGGCCGGTCGCCGAGCGCCGGAAACACATCCGTGCCGCCGGCGAGCAGGACGGCCGGCGCCTCGGCGAGGAAGCCGAGCGCATCCGAAAGGTCGCGGGGCCGGAACACGGTCATGATCAGCGCAGCCCGTCCTTGCCCTTGGCCTCTTCGTGGGTCAGCCCGCCGACGCGCGGCAGCGGCCTGCCGCTGTCGCTGACCGCGACCGCGACGAGGATCTCGTCGGCGCGGGGGGCGTCGTTCACCCGCACCTCCATCCCGTCGAAATGCGACCGCACATAGGCCGCGTCCTTGTGGCCGAGCGGCACGTCGAGGGGATGGCCCATCGGCCCGCGCTTCTTGTTCGAGGGCACGAGGGCCGCGCCCTTTTCCACCGCCGCGCGGAGAGGCTTGCCGAGGCGCGGATGGAGGATCGCGGCGGCGTGTTCGAGCTCGCCATTCTCGCCGACGAGGGCTGCCTTGCCGTAGCCCTGCGCCTGATCCGGCCGGATGCCGAGCGCCTTGACGCAGGCCTCGCCGAGGAGGCCGCCAAGTTCCTCGCCGATCACCATCAACTCCTCGAGGTCCGCGACATAGCGCCCCGCGAAGGGGTTGGCGATCACCGCGATGGCGGCGGCGCGGCGGGTGGGCGGGCTGACGCGCTGTCCCATCTCGGTCCGCACTTCCTCGACCACGGTCACCATCTTGCGGATGTTCGCCCTTGTCATCGGTCCTCGCCTCCCGCTGTCCTCGATCCACCGTCCTCGATCCGCATCGCCGCGGCAAAGCCCGCGCCGACGCCGCGCGCCTGTCCCTGCAGGATCACAAACGCCGCCTTGATCAGGCCGCGCGCCACATAGTCCTCGGCCCGCGCCACGCCCGCGGCAAGCGCCCGCGCGACCTCCTCCGGCGCAAGCTCCGCCACATCGACCGTCACCGGCAGGTCGCCGAGATCGCTGTCCGGTGCAAGCTCGCGCGCCGGGCGGCGGGTGACGCGGGGCGAACCGGGCAGGTCCACCGCATTGGCGATCAGCGTCGCCGCCGCGTCGGCCTCGGCCGCCGTCGCCGCCAGCACCGTCACCGCGTCGGCGATGCCGAGCGAATGGCTGCGGCCGCGCCAGCCGCTGGTCGCGACCCCGCCAATGCCGTCGCCGGCGCCGATCTCGACAATGCCCGCGTAGCGGCCGAAATGGCGGTAGTCGTGGATGCCGATGCGGTAGCGCTGCGCGCCGACGAGGTGGATGGCGATATCGCCGCCATTGTTGACGACGGCGCGGGAGACCCCGGCCTCGGCCCGGATCGCGTCGCGCATGTGGTCCGCGACCGCCCCGGCGACGGCCGCCATCGGGGTGACGAACTGGTCGGCGAAGGGCCGGACCGCCCGCATCATCCGCCGCGCCACCGGGCCCTCCGGCTCGGCCGATCCCGGCCCGGCCGGGCTGCGCAAGAGCGGCAGTTCGGCCACCAGCGCCTCCAGCAGCCCGTCGAAGGCGCGGCCGGCGACCGCCTCGGCCGCCGCGACCTCGCCCGGCGCGCCGCCGAGGTCGAAGACGAGGTCGATCGGCCCGTGGCTGAGATGGAGCCGCCCGTCCGGCCCGTGGCTCCGGCCCGGCCAGACGCGCGTGGGCCAGGCGATGACCCGCCGCAGCCCGCCTTGTCCCGTCTCAGCCGCCGTGCCTGCCGGTTCCGACACCGGTATCCGCCTTTCCCGCCTGTCGCCGGTCCGGTATCAGGCCCGGCGATCCCTCGTTGCGATTACGCGGCGAGTTTTGTTTGCTGTCAAACGAATTTTCCGGCCCGCGCCCCCCCCCGCCGCCCGTCGCGGCGCTTGTCATCGCCCGCCAACCGTCTAGGATTCCCCCGGAACAGGACAGGGAGGCATCGGACCCGCGTGACCGAGGATGCGTCATATCGGCTGGAGGACCAGATCGGCTTCAAGCTGCGCCTCGCCAATCAGCGGCATCTGGAGATCTTTTCGTCCCGGATGCCCGAGATCACGCCGCGCCAGTTCGCGGTGCTGACGAAGCTGAAGGACGAGGGCACACTGTCGCAAAACCATCTCGGCCGGCTGGTGGCGATGGATGCGGCGACGACGAAGGGCGTGGTGGAGCGGCTGGCGCGCAAGGGCCTGATCGCGACGGCACCCTCGCCCACCGACCGCCGGCGGGTCGAGATCTCGCTCACCGAGGAGGGCCGCGCGTTCCTCCGCGAGGCGATTCCCCTCGCCGCCGAGATCTCAGACCGGACCGCGCGCAACCTCAGCCCGCGCGAGCGCGATCGGCTGCTGGCGCTGCTCGACAAGCTCTAGGCTCCGTCGTTCTGAAGGGAAGTGAGTGGTGCGGTTGAGAAGACTCGAACTTCCACGGGGGTTAGCCCACAGCGACCTCAACGCTGCGCGTCTACCAATTCCGCCACAACCGCACCGGGCCCGGGAAACGATGCCCCGGGCGAGGTGGGCGTTACTTAGCCAAAGGCTCCGGCGATGTGAAGGGGATTTTTCGGGGCGGCGAAAATTTTCAGGTCCCGGAACGTCGGCGGGCGCGGAAACCCGCGCCCGCCGCGGTCGTTTCTGTAAAACTCAGTTGCGGAAGAGCAGGAAGGGCAGCCGCGCCGCGAGCGGCAGCGCGTCGACCTGCTCGGCGGTCAGCGCGACCGGCGTCGTCGTCGCCGCGACTGCCGGGGCGGCCTCCGCCATCTCTTGCGGCGCTTCGGTGACCCCGAAGCTCGGCAGCGTGGCGGGCGCGGCTTCCGGCAGCGCCGCCTGGTCGCCGCGGCCGGCGATCGTGTAGGCGGCCTTGCGGACAAGCTGCATCCGCTCGGGCTGGCCCGGGGCGAAGGGCACCGAGCCGCTCTGATCGGCGGCCTTCAGCGCCATGTCGTACCAGTCGAAGGCGAGGTCGGCCCGCCTCGCGGCACCGAAGCCCTGGCTGAGGTGATGGCCGACAAGCTCGCCATAGGCGCCCTCGCCCAGGGCGGCGAGGAGAAGGCCCGAGGCCACCGCCACGTCCATGTCGTCCTCGGAATAGCCGACCGAGAGGCAGATCTTCGCGGTCGCGGCAAGCTGCGCCGGCGCCATCCCGGTCGAGAGCGCGAAGCCGCGCACCTCGCCGATCACCTTCTCGGCGGGTTCGAGCGACAAAGCCGCGACCTGCGCCTGCATCGCCGGGCCGAAGCCCGCGCACTGGCCGCGAATCTCGTCCGGCGTGACGCCCGGCACCCGTGCGGCCAACTCCTCGCCCTCGGCGATGGTGAAGGCGCGGACGAGGCAGAACTGCTCGCCGAGCGCCGTCATCGGATCGGTCATGGTGGCCACGGTCGTGTAGCCCCCCGCCGTCGTCGCCATCAGCCCGACCCGGTTGCAATGCGAGGCGAGCGAGGCCTCGGCCGCGCCGGCGCCGAGGAAGGTCGGCAGGCCGGGGGCCGCAGGGGCCGCAGGGGCCGGGGCGGCGGCCTCGACCGTCGGTTCCGGGGCCGGCGCCGTTTCGGGCGCGGCCGGCATCGCCACCGTCTGGCCCTGAGGCACGATGCCCATCGCCTCATCGCGCCAGGTCACGAGAAGTCCGCGCATTCCCATCGGGTTGGCCGCGGCCTGTTGCAGCGTCATCGCGCCACCCGCCACCGCCCGGTGATAGGAGCCGATCAGGTGGCTGCGTTCGTACTCCGTCAACTGACCCGTCGCCGGATAGCCGAGCGTCATCTGGTATTGCGAGATCGCGCCCCGCGAATTGCGGCCGAGCACACCGTCGGGCGTTCCGACCGGATAGCCGAAATAGTTGAGCGCGACCTGCGTTTCGCGGTTGGCCGACCGCTGTGCAGACGTCATGCCGGAGCTTGTCGAACTGCGCACCACCGTGCGCTTCTTCTTGTTGTTCTCGTTGACGATCGCGCCGCCGATAAGCCCACCGATCACCCCCCCGACGATCGCATCTCCGGCATCGGCAAAGGCCGGGCTGACCGGGCTGAGCGCGAGCGAGGCCGCAGTACCGGCCACGGCAATTCGTTTGAATATCATGTCATCTCTCCTGCGTTCAGGACCAAACCGATCACGGGACGGCCCCCACCGCCCCGAGACATTCGTTGCAAATCGGGTAAAGTCTGAACCGGGCCGGCGCGTCTGGCAACGTTTTTTTTCCTGCCATCGCTCACACCCGGCCCGGCAATGCGGCCGCGGACGATCAGCGGCGACAGCCGGCGCGGTTCATCTGCGCGACCGGCGGCACCGGCAGGAGGCAGGCCGGCGTCCGGTGCGGCCTACGGGTGCGCGGCACGTTGGCGCGCGCCGCGAGCGTGTCCGAGGGCGCGGCGCACAGTCGGGTATTCCTGTCTCGGGCAATCCTTGGCCGACGGTCCGCACTTCGCGCGCCCCTTTCCGCCTGCAAGGGGGTGCTTTTCAGGCCGGGCCGCGCGGGCTATGAGCAGTCGGGCCGACACCGCCCGAAGGAGCGAAGCCTTGGTCGAATGGATGCATCTGCCCGGTCTTTCGGACTATGCCGCGACGCTGGCCGCGATGGAGGCCCGCGTCGCCGACATCGCCGCCGGCCGCGCCGGCGAGGCGGTCTGGCTTCTCGAACATCCGCCGCTCTACACCGCCGGCACCTCGGCGAGGCCCGAGGACCTGACCGATCCCGACCGCTTTCCGGTCCATGTCGCGGGGCGCGGCGGGCAGTATACCTATCACGGGCCGGGCCAGCGCGTGGTCTATGTGATGCTCGACCTCAACGCCCGCGGCCGCGACGTGCGCGCCTTCGTCCAGCGCCTTGAGGGCTGGATCATCGCCGCCCTGGCCGAGTTCAACGTGACCGGCGAAGTGCGTGATGGCCGGGTCGGCGTCTGGGTGACGCGCCCCGACAAGGCGCCCGGCCCCGACGGCGCCTCGCGCGAGGACAAGATCGCGGCGATCGGGGTGAAGCTCCGCAAATGGGTGAGTTTCCACGGCATCTCGATCAACGTGGAGCCGGACCTGTCGCATTTCGACGGCATCGTGCCCTGCGGCATCCGCGATCACGGGGTGACGAGCCTCGTCGATCTCGGCCTGCCGGTGACGATGGGCGACATCGACAGCGCGCTTGCGACGACGTTCGGGCGGGTCTTCGCCGGGTCTGTCCCGGCGCCGGTGCAGGGCCGTCGCGGGGCGGGGCCGTCCGGGGGCGGGGGATGACCCTGCGTAACGCCGGCAACTTTCCGGCCCCGACCGTGCGGGCGATTTGACTTTTCGCAAGTCGCGACCAATCCTCGCATGCTATCAGCGCGCAAACCGTGCGCCCGCACGACCCATCGCGAAACGAGGAATGATGATGAAAACCACGATTCTCACGATTGCCGCCGCCGTCGCCCTGGCTTCTCCCGCGTTCGCCTCCGGGGATGCCGCAAAGGGCGAAAGCGACTTCAAGAAATGCAAGGCCTGCCACATGATCGTCGCCGATGACGGCACCGAGATCCAGAAGGGCGGCAAGACCGGTCCGAATCTCTATGGCGTGGTGGGGCGGGCCGCCGGCTCGACCGACTTCAAGTACAGCGAAGTCATGAAGGAAGCCGGCGAGAAAGGCCTCGTGTGGTCCGAGGAAAACCTCGCCGAGTACCTGCCCGATCCGTCAGAGTTCCTGGAAGAATTTTCCGGTGACGAGGCAGGGAAGTCGAAAATGACCTTCAAACTGACCAAGGGCGCCGAGGACATGGCGGCCTATCTGGCCTCGCTCGCGCAGTAACCGTTTCCAATCACGGCGGGCGCGGGGGGCGAGACAATTTTTCGCGGCCCCCGCCCGCTTCTTTGATTGCCCATCCCGTTCCGGCCAATTATTACGGGGCCATAGCCTCGCCGGGGATCTCCGCGTCCCCGCGCCTCGCATATGGAATGGGAGATCAGCATGGCCGACGCAGCCATTCATGGCCACGGCGAACATGGACACCCCGGGTTCTTCACCCGGTGGTTCATGTCCACCAACCACAAGGATATCGGTATCCTCTACCTCTTCACGGCCGCGGTCGTGGGGTTCATCTCGGTGGCCTTCACGGTCTACATGCGGATGGAACTCATGTCGCCCGACGTCCAGTACATGTGCCTCGAAGGGGCGCGGATGGCGGCTTCCGACGAGGTCTGCACACCGAACGGCCACCTCTGGAACGTGCTCGTCACCGCCCACGGCATCCTGATGATGTTCTTCGTGGTCATTCCGGCGCTCTTCGGCGGGTTCGGCAACTATTTCATGCCGCTCCACATCGGCGCGCCGGACATGGCCTTCCCGCGGATGAACAACCTCTCCTACTGGCTCTATGTCGCGGGCACCTCGCTCGCCGTGGCCTCGGTGCTGGCGCCGGGCGGCAACGACCAGGCCGGGTCGGGCGTCGGCTGGGTGCTCTACCCGCCCTTGTCGACCAACGAGGCCGGCTGGTCGATGGACCTCGCGATCTTCGCGGTCCACGTCTCGGGCGCCTCGTCGATCCTCGGCGCGATCAACATGATCACCACCTTCCTCAACATGCGGGCGCCGGGCATGACGCTGCACAAGGTGCCGCTCTTCGCCTGGTCGATCTTCGTCACGGCCTGGCTGATCCTTCTGAGCCTGCCGGTTCTGGCGGGTGCGATCACCATGCTCCTGACCGACCGCAACTTCGGCACCACCTTCTTCCAGCCTCAGGGCGGCGGTGACCCGATCCTCTACCAGCACATCCTGTGGTTCTTCGGCCACCCGGAAGTCTACATCATCATCATCCCCGGCTTCGGCATCATCAGCCACGTCATCGCGACCTTCGCGAAGAAGCCGGTCTTCGGCTACCTGCCGATGGTCTATGCGATGGTGGCGATCGGGGTCCTGGGCTTCGTCGTCTGGGCGCACCACATGTACACCGTCGGCATGTCGCTGACCCAGCAGAGCTATTTCATGCTGGCGACGATGGTGATCGCGGTGCCCACCGGCATCAAGGTCTTCTCCTGGATCGCGACGATGTGGGGCGGCTCGATCGAGTTCAAGACGCCGATGCTCTGGGCCTTCGGCTTCCTCTTCCTCTTCACCATCGGCGGCGTGACCGGCGTGGTGCTGAGCCAGGCGCCGGTGGACCGGGTCTATCACGACACCTACTATGTGATCGCCCACTTCCACTATGTGATGAGCCTCGGCGCGGTCTTCGCGATCTTCGCGGGGATCTATTTCTGGATCGGCAAGATGTCGGGCCGGCAATATCCCGAATGGGCGGGCAAGCTGCATTTCTGGATGATGTTCATCGGTGCCAACCTGACCTTCTTCCCGCAGCACTTCCTCGGCCGTCAGGGCATGCCGCGGCGCTACATCGACTATCCGGAGGCCTTCGCCTACTGGAACTACGTCTCGTCGCTCGGCGCCTTCCTCTCGTTCGCCTCCTTCGTCTTCTTCATCGGCGTGGTCATCTACACCCTGCGCGCCGGCAAGCGGATCACCGAGAACAACTACTGGAACCCCTGGGCCGACACGCTGGAATGGACCCTGCCCTCACCGCCGCCGGAGCACACGTTCGAGACGCTCCCGAAGCAGTCGGACTGGGATCACGGCCACGCGCACTGAAGCGGACCAGAGAAACGCAAGGCCCCGGATAACTCCGGGGCCTTCTGCATTCACGAACCGACAAGCCATGCTCCCGCTCCTGCCCCACGCACTTGCCCTCGCCGCCGCCGTTGCCCTCCAATTTCGCGGCACGTCTCCCGCCGGCCTCTTTTCAGCCGTCGCGCTGAGCTATCTTGCGGCTGCGGGATTGTGGACCTTGGCCGAGGCATCGATCAATCCGTCGATCCCGATGACGGACGGCGCCGCGTCGGACATATATCACGACACCTACTATGTCATCTCGCACAATCGCCTCTACCTGGAGACCGGTGTGGTCTGGGCCGCCCTCGCGGGGGTGATCTGGGTCCAGCAGCGGATCGGCGCGATGGTGGCGCCAAGGCTCACCCGCGTCGCCTTCTGGGGCCTCGCAACCGGGCAGATACTTGCGTCCGCGCTCCCTCAGCTGATCATTCATCTGACCGGACCGCGCCATGTCGACTTTCCCGGTCTTTTCGGTGCCGTCAATCTCCTGGCGACCTGGCTCAGCGCCATTGCCGCCCTGTCATTCTTCGCGCTCACCGGCCTTCTGACATGGTCGCTTTGGCAGCGCTTCCGGCCCGCCGGGTAGCCCACGGTCCCCGCCATGCCCTATGAATGGATCGACACGGAACACGACGACGGGGCGGAGCTGCATCTCTGGCCCTACCGCTCGCTGCCCCGGCTCGGATTCGTCTGGTTCATCGGTGGCACCGCCGCGCTGATCTCGCTCCCGCTCTTCGCGGCACTCGGCACCGTCATCCTCTGGGGGCTCCTGCCGTTCCTCGGCGCGGCCGTTGCGGGCATCTGGTGGGCGCTCAGCCGCAGCTATCGCGACGGCGCGCTGACGGAGGCGCTGACCCTCGCCCCCGACCGCATCTCCCTGATCCGCCGCGCCCCCGACGGCAGCGAGCAGCGGTGGGAGGCCAACCCCTACTGGGTCGCGGTTCGCCTCTATCCGGCGGGCGGCCGGGTGCCGCACTACCTGACGCTGAAGGGCGAAGGCCGCGAGGTCGAGCTCGGCGCCTTCCTGACCGAGGAGGAGCGCGTGGCGCTGGCCGAGGATCTGCGACAGCGCCTCGCGCGGCTCCGCTGACTGTCACCGGCGCGTCATCCCGCCGACACGAAAGCCCAACATCGCCGCGCCATGGTGCCGCCCGGACCCAACCAGTGAGGCTGCCATGCTGAAACCGATTCTCGCCGCCACCGCGCTTGCCGCGCTCGCCACCGCCGCCACGGCCGACCCCTTCACCATCGTCGCCCTCGGCGATGCGCCCTACGGCAAGCCCGAGGAGGTCTACGCCCCCTACGAGGCGCTGATCGGCACGATCAACGCGCTCGGCCCCCGGGCGGTGATCCATGTCGGCGACACCAAGTCCGGCTCCACCCCCTGCTCGGACGAGATCCTCGGCCAGCAGCTTGCCTACATGAACAGCTTCGCCGCGCCCACGCTCTACAGCCCCGGCGACAACGAATGGACCGACTGCTACCGCGAGAAGGCCGGCAGCTTCGACCCGCAGGAGCGCCTCTTCCATCTCCGCGCCACCTATTTCGCCGACCCGGCGAAGAGCTTCGGCCAGACCCCGGCCGAGGTCGCCTCGCAGGCCGCCGACGGCTATCCCGAAAACGCCCGGCTCCTGCTCGACGACGTGATGATCGTCACCGCCCACGTCGTCGGCTCGAACAACAATTTCGAGATCCGCGACCCCAGGGCGGTCGAGGAATTCTTTGCCCGCGACGCCGCCAACCTCGCCTGGCTGAAGGAAAGCTTCGCGGCGGCCAGGGACGCCAAGGCGCTGGTCATTGCGATGCAGGCCGACATGTTCGAATTTGACTGGAACGCCTTCGGCGACGAAACCTGGCTGCGCCATTCCGGCTTCGCGAATGTCGGCCCGGCGCTGATCGCCGAGGCCGCGGCCTTCGGCAAGCCGGTGCTCCTCGTCTATGGCGACAGCCACACGTTCCGCGCCGGCCGGCCCTTCCCGACCACTGCGCCGAACGTCCTGTCGCTGGAAGTGCCCGGCGAGAAGCAGATGGATGCGGTCGAGATCACCATCGACACCGCGACCAGCGGTGTCTTCTCGACCGCCCTCGTCCGGAACCCCGCCCTCGCGAACTGAGAACCGCTCCCGCCTTCCCTGCTTCCACCTGGATCAAGTATCCTCGGGGGGAATTGCCCCGGCTCGTCCGGGGCAATGGGGGGCAGACAGCCCCCCGGGGGTGCCACAAATGCCCCACCGCGCAACGCAGACGGTCCGGGCACTACCCGGCCCTTCGCTTGCGCTTCGGGCGTTCGACGCTGACGGGCTTCCACCGGAAGCCCGTCCGGGCGCGTCTCACCCCAGCTTGTCCTTGACCGTGGGGCCGGTGGCGCCGAAATCCATCTGGCCGGTATACCTGGCCTTCAGCACCGCCATGACGCGCCCCATGTCGCGGATCGAGCTGGCGCCGACCTCGGCGATCGCGGCATCGACCGCCGCGCCGACTTCCTCGGGCGTTAGCTGTCGCGGCAGGAAGTCCTCGATCACCTTGATCTCGGCGAGTTCCTTCTCCGCCAGTTCCAGCCGCCCGCCCTCTTCATAGGCGCGCGCCGATTCCTGGCGCTGCTTGACCATGCGACCGAGAATGGCCAGCACCTCGGCGTCGCCGACCGTGGCGTCGCCGCCCTCGCCCCTGAGGGCGATGTCCTTGTCCTTGATCGCGGCATTGATCAGCCGCAGGGTCGACAGCCGCTCGGCATCCCTGGATTTCATCGCATCCTTGAGAGCCGCGCCGATCCGTTCGCGCATATCCATCGGGTCTCCATCCCCTGAGCTTCCGAAGGCCCCACCATATCGTCTTCCGGCACCGGGCACAACCAGCCGATTTTCGCATAACTTGTTGAAATCGCTACGTAAGGAGAATTCCTTTCCGGCCCTTGACCTGCTCTGCCGGCACCCTTACGTTCCGCGAGATTTGCATCCGGGGAGTCGCGCCATGCCCACGAGCCAGAAGCCGCAGGACAAGCCCACCGCCTGCCTCGCGCTCGCCGACGGAACCGTGTTCTACGGCAAGGGGTTCGGCGCCACCGGCGAGACGGTGGCCGAGCTTTGCTTCAACACCGCGATGACCGGCTATCAGGAGATCATGACCGATCCCTCCTATGCCGGACAGGTCGTCACCTTCACCTTCCCCCATATCGGCAATACCGGCGTCAATCCCGAGGATGACGAGACCGCCGACCCGGTCGCGGCCGGGATGGTGGTGAAATGGGACCCGACGGAGCCGTCGAACTGGCGCGCGGCCGAAGACCTCGTCGGCTGGCTCGAAAAGCGCGGCCGGATCGGCATCGGCGGGCTCGATACGCGGCGCCTGACCCGCGCGATCCGCCAGCAGGGCGCGCCGCATGTGGCGCTCGCCCATGACCCGGAGGGCCGGTTCGACATCGGCGCGCTGGTCGCCAGGGCGCGCGCCTGGTCGGGGCTCGTCGGGCTCGACCTCGCGAAGGACGTGACCTGCGCGCAGAGCTACCGCTGGGACGAGACCCGCTGGGCCTGGCCCGCGGGCTTCGGCAAGCGCACCGGCGACGGGTTCCGCGTCGTGGCGCTCGACTACGGCGCCAAGCGCAACATCCTGCGCTGCCTCGCGAGCGCGGGCTGCGACGTCACCGTCCTGCCCGCGACCGCGACGGCCGAGGAGGTGCTGGCGCACACGCCCGAGGGCGTGTTCCTCTCGAACGGTCCCGGCGACCCGGCGGCGACCGGCCGCTATGCGGTGCCGATGATCAAGGGCGTGCTGGCGCGCGACCTGCCGCTTTTCGGCATCTGCCTCGGCCACCAGATGCTCGCCCTCGCGCTCGGCGCCGAGACGATCAAGATGAACCACGGCCATCACGGCGCCAACCACCCGGTGAAGGATCTCGAGACCGGCAAGGTCGAGATCACCTCGATGAACCACGGCTTCACCGTCGACAGCCAGACCCTGCCGAAGGGTGTGCGCGAGACCCATGTCTCGCTCTTCGACGGCTCGAACTGCGGCATCCGGCTCGAGGACCGGCCGGTCTTCTCGGTGCAGTATCACCCCGAGGCGAGTCCCGGCCCGCAGGACAGCTTCTACCTCTTCGAGCGCTTCGCCGCCGCGATGCGCGCCCGCCGCGCCGCCTGAGCGCCGAACCGTCCGGGCCGGGGGCCGGCCCGGCCTTCGCGGGTCGAAAAATCGCGGTATCTCCACAATTTGCCGCGTTCCGTTAACCGGCCGTTAACCGGCCGTTAACCATGGCCGGCCGAGGCTCGGCGGAATTGCCGCTGCCGGGATTTCCATGTCGCCGCCCGCCACCCATCTGCGCCTCGTCACGCCCGACTTCGCGCCCGTGCCCGTGCCGGACCGGCCGGCCTTCGTGCCCCGCGCGCGGCCCCGGCGCGACCGGGTGCGGCGCAAGCCGCTCGGCCAGATCCTGATCGACATGAAGGCGGTGGAGCCCGGCAACATGCTGAAGGCGCTCGCACTCCGCGACCGCCAGGACGTGCGGATCGGCGACATCCTCCTCACCCGTGGCTGGGTCAGCGAGGCCGACCTCACGGCGGCCCTGTCGGTCCAGTGGGGGGCGAAGGCGGTCGACCTCATCGCCGAGCCGCCAGATGCGCGGCTCCTCGACCGGCTCGGCGCCGAGTTCTGCCTTGGCCACGGGGTCCTGCCCTGGCGCCGGATCGGCGGGGCGACGGTGATCGCGACGGCGCGGCCGGAGGAATTCGCGCGGATGCGCTCCGACCTGCCGGGGGATTTCGGCCCGGTGCTGATGGCGCTCGCCCCCGAACGCGACATCCATGCCGCGATCATCGCCACGCGGCAGACGGCACTCATCCGCCGCGCCGAAACCCGCGTCGCGGAGAACGAAAGCTGCCGTTCGCAGGACGGGGTGCAGGCGGCACGGATCGTCTTTGCCGCGCTGGCCGTCCTCATGGCCGGGCTGGTCCTCGCGCCGACGCTGACCTTCGCGCTTCTCTTGGGCTGGGCGGTCGTCACGCTCCTCGCCTTCACCGGGCTGAAGCTCGCGGCCTTCGTCGCCGAAGCGACCGCCCGCCCCGCCCCGCGCGCCCCGTGCCCGCCCTTGGCCCGGCTTCCCGTGGTCTCGGTGATGGTGCCGCTCTTTCGCGAGAACGACATCGCCCCGCCGCTGATCCGCCGGATCGGCCGGATCGACTACCCGAAGGAACTGCTCGACATCCTCCTCGTGGTGGAGGAGGACGACCTTCTCACCCAAAAGGCGCTCGCCAGCCGCAGCCTGCCGCGCTGGATGCGGGTGGTGATCGTGCCCGCGGGGCCGATCCGCACCAAGCCGCGGGCGCTGAACTACGCGCTCGACTTCTGCCGGGGCTCGATCGTCGGCATCTGGGACGCCGAGGACGCGCCGGATCCGGGCCAGATCCACGCCGTCGTGCGCGGCTTTCACGAGGCCGCAGCGGATGTCGCCTGCCTGCAGGGCATCCTCGATTTCTACAATGCCCGGCACAACTGGATCACCCGCTGCTTCGCCGTCGAATACGCCGCCTGGTTCCGCGCCATGCTGCCCGGCCTCGCGCGGCTCGGCTTCGTCGTGCCGCTCGGCGGGACCACGCTTTTCTTCCGCCGCAAGGTGCTTGAGGATCTTGGCGGCTGGGACGCCCACAACGTCACCGAGGATGCCGATCTCGGCGTCCGGCTGGAGCGGCGGGGCTACCGGACCGAGCTTCTGGCGACCGTGACCCGGGAAGAGCCGAACGCCCGGCCCGTCGCCTGGATCCGCCAGCGGTCGCGCTGGCAGAAGGGTTATGCGATGACCTGGGCGAGCCATATGCGCGACCCCGTCCGGCTCTGGCGCGAGCTTGGGGGGAAGCGGTTCATCGGGGTGCAGATCCTCTTCCTCGGAACCCTGTCGCAATCGCTGCTGGCGCCGGTTCTGTGGTCGTTCTGGCTTCTGCCCTTCGGATTGCCGCATCCCCTGGGCAGCGTGCTGCCGCCGGCCGCCCTTGTGACGCTCGGCACGCTCTTCGTCGCCTCGGAACTGGTGAACATCGCCGTCGGCATGTGGGCGACGCGCGGGGCCGACCACCGCTACCTGATGAAGTGGGTGCCGACGCTGCACGTCTATTTCCCGCTCGCGGCACTTTCTTCCTACAAGGCGCTCTACGAATGCCTGACGCGGCCGTTCTACTGGGACAAGACCTCGCACGGGGTGGTCGCGGCGCGCACCGGCCCGACCGAGCTTCTGCCGGTTCTGGTGCTGGGCGATCCCGTCCACGTGCCGGCCACCGAGCCGGGGCTCGTCGTCCTGCATCCCGCCGCCGCCCGTCCGGTCCGGCTGCATCTCAGCCCTCCGGCGAGCGCGGCCGCGGAGATGCCGGAACCGGAGGCGCGGCCCGAGCCGGGCAAGCCGGTGCTGGTTCTCGTCCCGCCTGCCGAGCCCGAGGCGCGGCCCGAGCGGCCTGCCTACGTCCTCGGCTCAGCGATCGCCGGCGCCCCGCAGCGCCCCGGCATCGAGTTTCAGCCGTGTTTCGAAGGCTTTTGAGATATGTGCGCGCAACGCCACCTGCGCCGCCTCGCCGTCGCCATCGGCGATCGCCCGGACGATCTCCGCATGTTCGTTGAGTGCCGCCTGCCCGCGTCCCTCGGCGGCAAGCGAGGTCGTGGCCAGAAGCGCCATCGAGCGGTGGACGAGGTCGAGCTGCTGGACGAGGTAGCGGTTGTGCGAGGCGAGGTGGATCTGCTTGTGGAACCGCCGGTTGGCGCGGCTCAGTGCGGCCGGATCGTTCACTTGGGCCCGGTCTTCCTCGACCATGTCGGCCAGCACCTTCACCTCTTCCGGCGTCGCGTGCTTGGCGGCGAGCCGGGCCGCGAGGCCCTCGAGTTCGGCCCGCACGACGTAAAGCTCGGCGAGCTGGTTGTGGTCGAGCGAGGCAACGATCAGCGAGCGCCCGTCGCGCGCCAGCATCGACTGCGTCTCGAGCCGTTGCAGCGCCTCGCGCACCGGGGTCCGCGACACGCCGAAGCGCTCGGCGAGTTCGGCCTCGACGAGCCGGTCGCCGGGCCGGTAGACCCCGCCGTCGATCGCCTCGAGGATGAGCGTGTAGGCGTCCTTCTGCATCGTCGTCCCTTCCCGCGCCGCCAGCGTTGCGGCGGCGCGAGAGCCTAGGCCCCGCCGCCGGCCGAGGCAAGCCGCTCCATTGCCGCGGCCGGCCGGGGCGCGTAGTCTCCGCCCCATGCCACACGCTCTGTTCGCGCATGTCGACGCCTGGGTCTTCGACCTCGACAACACGCTCTACCCGCCCGCCGCCCGGCTCTTCGACCAGATCGAGGTCCGGATGACCGCCTATGTCATGGCGGCGCTGAACGTGCCGCGCGACGAGGCCGACCGGCTGCGCGCCGATTACTGGCGGCTCTACGGCACGACGCTCGCCGGACTCATGCACGAGCACGGCCTCGACCCCGTGCCCTATCTCGTCGATGTCCACGACATCTCGCTCGACCATCTCGACCCCGACCCCGCGCTCCGCGCCGCGATCGCCGCGCTGCCCGGAAAGCGCGTCGTCTACACCAACGGCTCCGCCCCCTATGCCGAACGGGTGCTGGCGGCGCGGGGGCTTGCGGGCGCCTTCGATGCGATCTTCGGCGTCGAACATGCCGGCTACCGCCCGAAGCCCGAGCGGCAAGCCTTCGAGACCGTCTTCGGCGCCGCCGGCATCGACCCCGCCCGCGCCGCGATGTTCGAGGACGATCCGCGCAACCTCGCCGCACCCCATGCGATGGGAATGCGCACCGTCCACGTCGCCCCCGCAGCCGCGCCGGCCGCGCATATCCACCACCATACCGACGACCTCGCGGGGTTCCTCGCCCGGCTTTCGCGCTAGGCGCGTCCGCGACGTCCTGCCGCGCGGCATTCCGACCGGTTGCGGCCGCCCCCGCGGCGCCCTACCTCGCGGGCAGCGAACAGGAGAAGCCCATGACCACCCCGACCGAGGCCCCGCGCCTGCCGTGGTACTATTCGATCCCCGTCTTCGGCTGGATCGCCCGCGACCTCGTCCACGGCACGCGGGACAACATCCTCTATTTCCTCGTGATCCTCGTGACCCTTCTGGTCCTCGCGGTGAAGACATGGGGCCTCGTGGCGCTCGGGCTGACCGCGCTCGCCACGGTTCCCGCGATCTTCGCGACGCTGATCCTGATCACGATCGGCAAATAGGCCCGCGACCGCATGCCCCTTGGACGGCGGGGGCGAGGGGTCTATGGTCGCGCCAAAGACGAGGTGCGGCGATGCGCGGGACTGCGAGACCCGAAACGACTGATGTCCTGATTTCCGGCGGCGGAGTCGCCGGGCTGACCGCGGCCGCGGCCTTCGGCGCGGCCGGCTTCTCGGTGATCTGCGTCGATCCCGCCCCGCCGGTGACGGACGCGGCGGATGCCGGTGCCGACATGCGCACCACCGCCTTCCTGCGACCCGCCCGCCGCGTGCTGGAGGAGGCCGGGCTCTGGTCCCGCCTCGCCCCCTTTGCGGCGGCGCTGAGGATCATGCGCATCGTCGATGCCGGCGGCGAGGCGCCGGAACCCCGCATCGTCAAGGATTTCGACGCGGGCGAGATCGGCGAGGAGCCGTTCGGCTGGAACTTCCCCAACTGGCTTCTCCGCCGCGAGACGGTGGCGCGGATCGCCGAACTGCCGAACGTCGATTTCCGCCCCGGAACCGCGACCGAGGCGGTCCTGACCCGCACCACCGAAGCGCGGGTGACGCTGACCGGCGGGGCGCAGGTCTCCGCCCGGTTGCTGGTCGCCGCCGACGGGCGGGCAAGCCCGGTGCGGGAGGCGCTCGGCATCGGCGTCAGGACCATCCGCTACGGCCAGAAGGCGCTCGCCTTCGCGGTGACCCACCCGATCCCGCACGACGACGTCTCGACCGAGATCCACCGCTCGGGCGGCCCCTTCACGCTGGTGCCGCTGCCGGACCGCGACGGCAGGCCCTCATCGGCGGTGGTCTGGATGGACCGGGGCCCGGAGGTGCTGCGCCTCGCCGCGCTCGACGTGGCGGCGTTCGAGGCCGAGATGTTCGCCCGCTCCGCCGGACTTTTCGGGCCGCTGACGCTCGTCACCCGGCGCTCGGTCTGGCCGATCATCAGCCAGATCGCCGGGCGGTTCGAGGCCGAGCGCACGGCACTTCTGGCCGAGGCCGCCCATGTCGTGCCGCCGATCGGGGCGCAGGGGCTGAACATGTCGCTCGCCGATCTCGACTGCCTTCTCGATCTCGGGAAGGCGGCACCGGAGCGGCTCGGCGAGCGGGCGATGCTGGTGTCCTATCACCGCCGGCGCTGGCCCGAGGTCAAGGCGCGAGTGACCGGGATCGACCTTCTGAACCGGACCTCGATGATTTCGGCCCGGCCGCTCCGCGACCTGCGGGCCGGGGCGCTCAACGCGCTCTATTCGCTCAGGCCCGTGCGCAAGACCCTGATGAAGACCGGGCTCGGGATGCGCTGATCCGCGTAAGGTGGGTTTGAACCCACCTT
>WOYI010890695.1_pt1 | contig 31518 bp, 27 predicted proteins | sample 6423411 | NCBI WGS metagenome assembly WOYI01 (sample SAMN13441803, study PRJNA592873) | oil field metagenome | biome: oil field; feature: oil-well bore; material: oil-contaminated soil; isolation source: oil-contaminated soil from oil-well borehole | place: Germany: Wietze | collected 2016-10-18 ...
AGCCCGCGGCTTCGCTGTCCCAATCGCGGCGGTAAAGCTGCGGATACTGGTTCTCCTCGACTGTCACGACGTCGTGCCAGGTGCCAAAGGAGTCTTGGTAACCGAAGCGCGGCGCGTTGTCTCGCATGGTGGCGTCAATACGGAGAATCTGGTCCTTGACGCGCTTGCGGCCCTCGATGGCGTACGTGAGCAGCTCTTCCATCTCCTCCGGGGTCGCGGTTCCCGTCGGGTGAATGAGCTTCATCAGGCCGGAGAAGGTCTTGTTAATCCCGTCGCGGTCGCGGGTGGAGATGTCGGAGCCGAGGCTGAAGTGCGACTGGTACTTGTCGGAGAAGTCCTCCGAGCGCTTGGAGTGGAGGATCTCGGCGAGGTAGTCGACGACGAAACCGTAGCCGTCGGAGAACATCTCTGAACGGATCGGCGAGACTTCCCAGCCGGGGATGTAGTGGTGGATGCGGTCAAGCCACGCAGCATCGCGGTACGAGTCGGGGAGCTCGTCGAAGAGGTCGGAGTGCTGGAGCATGTACGGGACGGTGTGCGACGTGTTGCCGATGAAAACCATGGATGCCTCAGCTCCGAGCGGCTGGTTGCCGCGATTGAACTGTTTGTTCGCCATGTAGTTCTTCATGATGTTGACCAGGTTCTGGTCGGTACGGCGGTTCGACGCGAACTCGTCAAAGGCGACCACGTCCCAGTACCCGACGAGGCCGAGTTTGCCGTTCGCGTTGTTGACGAAGAGCTTGGCGACCGTGACTTCGCCGCCGGAGATGAGCGCGCCGTTCGGCGAGAGCTCACTGAACGTGTGCGACTTTCCCGTGCCCTTCGGTCCGAGCTCGACGAGGTTGTAGTTGCGCTCGACGAACGGGATGAGCCGGGTGAGCGCGATGAGCTTGCCTCTGGGACTGAACTGCTCCGGGTTGAGACCGATGGACTGCATCAGCACGTCGATCCACTCGTCCGTCGTGAACGATGCGCGCGCCGCGTTGTACCGATCGAAGTCGACGCCAGCGATCTGGATCGGCTTGAGGTTCGCGAGCACCCACGGTTCGGTGGGGCCGTCGCTCGGCTGGTACTCGATGTCGCAGATGCACCAGACGCCCCCAACAAGCAGCTTCTGGTTACTAGTGACGGTGTTGGCGTCGATCGGCACGCCCTTGATGTCGAGGTTCTCGAAAGACGCCTCGTAGAAGTCCTGCTTCGTATTCAGGTCGACGGTGACGCGATCGATGATCCGGTGCTTGCCCTTCTCACGGATCGTCGACTGGATCAGTACCTTCTCGTTCCGGTTGACGTAGTGCTCCGCGAGGATGCTGCGCACCATGTCGATGCCGTCCTGGATGGTTTCCTCGTCGTCAGAGGCGGCGTACTGGCCGAGGAGATACTCGAGCACGTATCCGGGCACGACTGCGTTGCCGCGCACCGCTTTGACAAGGTCCTTGCGGACCACAGATCCGGCGAAGAGGTCATTCACCTTTCGATCGAGGTCGGACTCGTCCTCGGTGAAGGCAGGCACATAGACCTCTTCATCGTCGGCCACACCGAGATCGCTAAGTGCCTCGTCGAGGTTCGTCATGGATCCTCCTTCCCTAGAAGTCTGGCGTAGCCGTGATCCGGTTCGTGAACATGTGCTTGTAAGGCGCCTGCCACGAATTGCTGTTCGGGCTCGGCTGTTCGAGTCGGAGCTCGACTTGCGCGCCGAGCGGCACTCCAGCGTCGGGGCGTATCTGAAGCTTGATCTCCTGCAGGCGATCCCGCTCATCACCCGTCGCGGCGAAGACGATGACCACCTGGTCTGAGATCAAGGCATCACCGTAGTAAAAGGCAGCGCGGAGCTCACGTGCCTGGGTCCGCTCGCTGATGGGTTCGGACTGCAGCAGGCTGATTCGCACGATCGCGTTTGTCAGCACGTCGCTCTTCGGCTTGATCTGCACGTCTACGGGCCTAACCCCGCTCTTGCCCTTGCGGGTGACGGTGACGACGGGCACGACTACCTCCTGCAACGTCGCGCCGCCGTGGACGAAGCGATCTGCGGCACCCTGGAGCTTCTGCGTGAGTCGGTAGATCGACTTCGGAATATGGACCTGCCAGTCGCCGACAAGTCCGAGCTGTGATGATGTGTACGTATTGAAGGAAGCTGTCTGTTTGAAGTCCTCGCCGAGCAGGAAGCGTCGGTCTCGGTACTTGATGTCACCATGCGGTTCTTCATCTAGTTTGCTGCCATCGCCGATCTTCGATTCCTGGAAGAGAAACCCGTGGTCGCTGGTCACTAGCACGTTCGCGTCGGCTGAGGTGAGATTGCCGATCAGCTTCGTCAGTTCTGCAATGGCGTCTCTCGCCGCCTCGGGCGTGCCAGACTCGGCGCCGAGCTTGTGGCTGCGCTTGTCGATGGTGTCGTGGTAGACGTACACAATCTTGTGTTGCTGCAAGAAGGGCCGTAGCTCGTCCTTTATCTTCTTCGCGAGCACGTCCTCGGCGCTGATCGCGGTGCCGCCGATCGCGTCGAGGATCTTGGTCCGGTTGACGAGGCCGCCGGCCGGCTTCCCGTCGACGACGACGTCGCTTCCCTTGCCCGCGAATCCGACAGTCGTGTGCGGAAGCAAGGACGCCATGCCCAGTTGCGTGTAGCTCGGCAGGGCACCGAGGATGACCTCGAGCTTCGCGTCGTAAGCGACCTTCGTATCGCTACGCAGGGCGGAGGCGAGCTCGTCGGCGACCTCATAGCGGAGCGCATCGGAGATGACGACGACGACGCGTCGCCCTTGCGAGACGATCGGGTCGACAAACGAATGGTAGAACGATCCCTGCGACCGGTACGCGACTGACTTCCACGACTGAACTGCATCAATCTGCTTTTGCCACTCGGTCGCGAGCGGGAAGACGTATTTGTTGGTGTAGAAGAGCTCGACCTGCTCGACGAGTGGGGCGAGCCGATCGGCATGCTCGGTGGCGTGGGTGGCGAGAAGGAACTGTCGGTAACGCTGGTCGATGCGGTACCAGCGGTCCTTGTACTTCGAGAGCCCGTCGTCGAAGTCAGCAATTGCGACGCTTAGGGTGCTGATGTCATTCAGCAGTTCGGCGGCGGAACGGATCGCGGTGTAGAGGGCGCGGATTGACGGGTCGAGCGTGTACCAGAAGGTGGTCTGGCGGGCCCTCTCCGCTTCCTGTAGGTCGCGGACGGTGAGGCTCTGGTTGCTGACGCCGAGGGCGAGGTCGCCGATGATCTTCCAGTCGATCGCCTCGAAGACATCGGAACTGAGCAGCTCGTGGTAGTCGCGATCGGCGATCTGGGCTTCGACGCCGAGATCGCGCTCGACGCGGCGGGCAAGCGCTGCCATTGCCTCACGGCTCCGGACATCGTTCCGCCACGCGCTGTAATCGTGCCGAAGCCCGACTCGCACCGAACTGAAGTCAGTGTTCGCGTGTGTGAACACCCACTCGACGAAGTCGCCGATCGTCGGGTTCGCCGACTCGTATCCGTAGATTCCTTTGGCGCCTTCCCAATAGAAGTCAGTCAATCCGTAGGAGAAGAGCGCGTCGTAGCCGTTCGACGATCCAGCGGCATTCTCGATGAGAAGAGCACGGGTGAGTTCACCGAAGCTGTGTGCCTTGACCCCGAGCGCCACTGCACTCATCTTTGCGCGGAGCATGGTGCGGTCGTCTTCGGCGCTGAGTAGGCCCTTGAGCTTTGCCTTGCGATCGGCGCTGTTGAAGAACTTCGGATGCTGAGCGACGACCGGTTGCAGGGAGAGCGGGAGGCCGAGATCCTGCGCGTCCATCGAGGCACGGTCAGCGGTGAAGACGCCGTAGGCGAGTTCGAGGTCCCAAAGCCAGTTGCCAACGCCGTCGGGGATGTCGCCCTTGCGGTAGACGATGAAGGCCTGGTTCGGCTGCTCCGTGAGCAGCCGATATTTGACCGCATACTCGTCACGGTCGACCCGGATGACCTCAACACCGTCGAGTTCCGCCTCGAGCTGGTCGAGATCGGCCTCGTACTCGCCCTCCGGGTCGTGCCAGAAGGCGATGTGACGGTCACCGGCCTTCCGTCCGCTCGCGAAGCGCTCAGCGAGTCCGTTCTTGAGAACGCCGAGGTCACTCACCGCCACCGCCCTTCTTGAGGCCGATGTCTTTCAGGGCAGCGCCGAGCTTCTGGTAGTTGACGAGTACACCGTCGTCGAGATCGAGGGCTATCTGCTGGCCGGCGAGTGGGAAGAGCACGTCGTGCTCGTAGTCGCGGAGCTCGACTAGAACCCTGCGGATCCGGTCAGCTTCCTTCAGCGCGGTCGCGATGTCGCGAGCCGAGGCTCCGCCCATGCCTGCGGAGACCCGCCCCTGGTGCTCCAGGTTGGCCTCCAACTTGCCGATGAACTCTCGCAGGTATCCGGTGAGCACCGTCGATGCTGTGGTGGGGTTGTACCGGTGCAGGTAGATCAGAGCACTGAACGAGCCCTTCGGGCTGCGGAAGAGCCAGTAGATCGGGCGCTTCTTGTACCGCCTGACGTGGTCGTCGTAGAACGACTTCACGAAGTAGTCACGGATGTCCTTCACGCCGAGCGACTCGGTGACAAACTGCAGGTTCTCCTCGAAGTGCTCGTCACCGAAGGCCACGCGAAGGAACTTGCGGAAACGGGCGACGATGTCGTCCTCGAACCAATCGCCATCGACGATCGGGATCACATTGTCCTGGTCCGGCATGAACGACTGCGACGGCACCTTCGTCAGAAATTCCTGAACCGTGCTCCCCTGGTCTGCGAGGATCACCCCCGGCTCATCAAGGCTGTATCGACCGAACATGCACCCGACGGCATAGGAGACGAGGTCCTTCGCCGCGTCTCGGAGGAACATAGTCGAGTGCTCGCTCGCGGGTTTCCCTGAGTACCTGAAGGCCGCGTTGCGAGTCAGTGTCACTCGACCGAGCGGCACGGCAGTCTGGACCTCATGATCAAGCCCATACAGCTTGGTGATGGCTTCGTTGTTCGACTCTTCTAGCGCTTGCTGACGAAGCGAGATGCTTGTCCATTCCTGGCGGTATTTGTCGAAGGCTTCGGGGAGCGTTCGTTGCGTCTCGTCCACCAGAAAAGGAGTCCTCGCGAAGTTCCATGAAGTCTCGGATTCGTCCCAATCTGCCGTCGAATTGGCCTGAAGCTCGGCGACCAGCGCGAGCACTTCGTCCGGTGCTTGAGTGGCGAGAATGGGCAGGCTACCGACATCCTCCGCCACAAACGACATCGTCGGAGACTTGGCCTCGAGAAGCACCTGCACCAACGACGAGTTGCAGATGCTCATAATTAGCGTCGCCTCCTGCTCGGAGCCCACATAGACCGACTTTGCGGCGGAGCCAAGCACGAACCCCTGCGGGTAGCTCCGGAAGGCGGGCGAGCCAGTCGAGATCTTCGACCACGAGACGCAAGATCGGAAGTAGAACTGAGGGCTGCGGACGGTGGACTTGGGCCGTTCGGCCAGAATCTCCGCTCCACCGTTCTGCCAGTTGATCACGTACTCGTGATTCCCGTACCACTTGCGGAAGTCGCCGCCCTTGTTGAACGGGAACCACTTCGCGCCACCGGCTTCGGCAGCAGCAGGAGTGGGGGCGTCCATTACGCGCGAGTGAGCGGACACCTCCCACCAGAGCCGAACGAACCGGTCGGCATCCGAACTGGAGAGTCCCTCGCGCAACTCCGCCACTTCGCCAAGAGGTCGCCCGAGGGCAAATGCGCGTCGCACGTCTGCGGAGAGCCAATAGACAATCGGGGTACCTGGGATCTGCGAGAAGGTCTCGCCGGAACTCCGGTAGAGCGACCCATCACGGCCGGCCGCGGCCGCAAGCAGCTTCCTGGACTTCTCTGCCTCCGTGCGCCCGTCGACCAAACGCAGGTACGAGCCTGTCTGTCCCAGAGGCCGACCGACCTGGAGAACGAATGCCGTTGTGGACACGACGGCACCGCCAATCGAGTCGAACGCCCGCTCCCCAAGGTGAGCCATGCTGACAGGCGGTGCGAACTGGAGGATGCGTTCCCGCAGCTTCTCGAACGATGCCAGGAACATCCAAGACTGCATGGTAATCATCGCGACCTGGCCCGACCGCCCAGCAAGGCGCACACACCGCTCGATGAACATGGCGAACAGATCCGTCCTGCTCGGCGGGTAGCTCTCCTTTGCGAACGTCGCCAGCAGAGAACCCATGTTCCCGGCGCCCATGTACGGCGGGTTGGCGACAACTACCGAGTATGGCCGCGACAGATATTCGGCCTGCGCAAGAACCAGGGCAGCCTTCTGCAACATCATGCCGTGAAGCAGGTCGCCATCTGCCTCGATCCCCTCGAGCGCAGCCTTCAAGGCAGGGATGAGGTGTTCCTTCGGCTGGATCAGCGAGCCGAAAGTGTCGGCGTGCTCGAACGCGCTCCAGAACTCGTCCGCGTCGCCGCGTGCAACGCCGCCTCCGTTGGCGAGCGTCCAAAGGTAGTCGAGCTCGGCGGGGTCGAAGTGCACGTTCTCGAGCACGCAGACATTCGGCTGAACCGGACTCTTCAAAAAGAGCTTCCGCTTGGCGGCCGCTTTCATTGTGAGCGCGAAGGCAGCGAGGGCGCCGGCGCGGGGGTCGATTTCGGTGCCGTAAAGGTTGTGTTGAAGGATCAGGCCAGGGATCTGGGCGGGGTCGTAACCCTTCTCCATGTAGATCGCGTACAGCAGGTCGAAGGCGTAGGTGAGCATGTGCCCCGAACCGACAGCCGGGTCGATGACCTTCAACTCCTCCGGCTTCGCGATCTTGAGGAATTCCGTTTCCTCGTCAACCGGCTTGATGTAGTAGTCCATCAGCTCGGCCAGCCGAGAGGATGGGTTGTTCAGCAGCCAGAGTCGCCCGAGCGAGTTTTCTACGAGGTACCGCACGATCCAGTGCGGGGTGAAGAGCTGGGTAGCGGCAGGGATCTCGGCGGCGCCGGCCTTCTTGTTCTTCTTGAACCCGTCGAAGACCTCGTCTTTCCGCTCCGAGATGTAGAACTGGTACAGCCATCCGATCACCTCGACGTCGCGGCATACGTCCTCGGTGAGGGTCTTCACCGCGCGGTCGCGGACCGAGTCAACGGCAAGCAGCGCCGCCGGAATGAGCAGCTCGGTGTAATCGCCCTCACGCTCGAACATGAACGGCATCGCTTTGTGCCAGGAACGGCAGTACGCCTCGAGGAGCAGGCCGTAGGCCTCCCCGTCGGGGTCTTGGCTCGGGCGCGTTCGGTTGAATAGCGCAGTGATCGTTTCCTGCGTCTTCTCCGGGACGACGGAGCTGTCAAAGGAGCCCGCCTTCGCCTCGGCGAGCACCTCTGGTTGACCAGTCGTGCGGCCCGCTTCGGGCGAGACGATGGCGGACGGGGTGTAGCCGTTGGCATCCATGAAGCGCAGCGCGATGATCCGGTTGAACCAGGTATAGGCAACCCGGTCGATCACCTGGTCGCGACCATCCCTGGCAATCGCCCCCTCCAGATTGCGAACCGCCGCAAGCGACTCGACTCGGGCGAGGGAGTTCTCCGCGAGGACGACGGAGACCCGCGCGCCCACTTCCTTGATCAAATCGGTGCGCGCCTTCGTGGCGAAGGACTTGAGCGGTGCAGTCTCCATCAGCGCGTGATCCGCTTCCCCTCGGCGATTGTGGACTTGAGCGCAGCGCGGAGCGCTTCCACGTACTCATCGGCATCCGCTGCCGTCGAGAGTACGAACTTCCCACCGCTGACCTGGACGTGCGAAATGTGCACTGCGGGCTTCGACTGGGGTGGGACGGGAGGTCCAGGGGCGTCCGGCCCGGCCCCGCCGGGTGGGAAGCCTGGCTGATCGCCACCGGGGGGCGTCGTCACGAGGCGCGCAGCGGCGAGGTCGGCGACGAGGGAAGGGAAGGTCGACGTGGCGAAGCTGTCAGCGGCGAGCTTGATTTTCGCGATGCTCGTCTCCGCCAGCACCTGCTGGATCGCGCGGTCGACGCGATCGAGCGCCCGGCCCTGCGCGGCTTCGTTCGCCTCGTTGTATTCGGCTGTGCGTTGGAGCTGGATGCGGCGTTTCTCGATCGAATCAGCCGCCTTCCCCTGCTCGTCTTTGACAAGCTCAACGACCTGTTGTCGCAGCGTGTCGGCCTGGTTCTGAAGATCCACGATCCGGTTGCCCCGGTATACGGCGAGATCGTCTAGCAGCCCCTGCACCGGCTCGGCCGCTCCCTTGGGGAGATAGCCGAGGTTGTCGCTCGCATCGCGGAGGAACCTGCGGACTCCGTCGTAGATCGCCTTTCGATCGTCCTTCAGGAAGGCGCGGATCGGGTCGAGGACGGTCTCCTTCGCCTCTACCAGTTCGTCTGCCTGTGCGAACTCAGTCAGATACCACTCATCGGTCTTTCCGACGACGCTCGCCAGCAGGGTGATCGAGGGGTCGAGCTGCGCGATGAAGGGGTAGTCGTAGGCGGCGCGCGCCTCCTTGAGTCTGGCCAGCTGGTCCTTCAGCTTGTCGGCACCGAAGTGCGCCAGCTCCAGCGGGTCCTTCGGCGTGGCGCCCTCGTCGAAGAAGTCGGTGACAAACTTGCGGAAGGCGGTGACCTTCTTCTCGTCGTAGCTTTTCTGTACGCCGATCTTGAGGTTGACGAGCTGCTGGGTGTTCTTCAGAAGCGGCGGCACCTCGGTGCGCTTAAGCAGGTTCCCGTTGTGCTCGATGGTGATGCGTGAGCCGCCGAAGAGGTAGGCGATCACGACCACGGTCGAAGTTTGGTCCCAGCCGTAGGGCTTCCCGGTGAACTGATCGACGATCGTCTTGGCCGTAACCTGCTGGCCGATGTTGGCTCGCTGCTGGACACCGACCGAGTAGACCTCGCTCGCGGCATCCGTCAGCGCAGTGTCGACCGTGACGAGACCGTCGGCGGGCGCTTGAACGAACTTCTGGATGTCGGACTCGATGTAGACCTTGCCGCCGAGGAGCGACAGCTGCGGGTAGGCCTTCGTCACCAGCACGCTCAGGCCGTCGAAGACGCGAGTGTCGGCGACCTCGCTGCTCGACTCCACGTCAACGGTGTAGACGATGAGTGATGCCTTGCCGATCGCGCGGCGCAGGCGCTCCAGCAGTTCCTTCTTCCGCTCCAGGTTCTGCTGCGCCTTGGCACCGAGGAGGCGCTGCTGCACCGCCGTGAGCGACCCATTCTGCTTCTGCTTGACGTACTTCTCCGTCTTCAGCAGGAGCCGCAGATCACCGAAGAGTCCCGCATCCGCGTCGAGGACAACCCGGACCTCATCGAGCCCTGTGCTGTGCGCCCGGATCGTCTGCAGAACGTGCGCGTAGCCGGGTGTGAAGAAGTGGACGGTCAGCGCGTGCTGCGGGCCATAGCTGACGTCGTCGATCCGGTAGCCGAAGCTGTAGTCGAGGTAGTCGCCCTTGCCGGTCTTGTAGCGGAACTTCGGGGTCTTGAGAACGTCCTGCGAGAGCATCTCGAAGAGCCGCTTGCCGACCTCGGAACTGTCCAGATCGACGATCTTGATCTCGTTCTCGATCTCCTGTTCTTCGTTGGTCAGGTACTCGTAGGTGTCGCCGTTGCGCTGCACATAGGTCTGCGTCTCAAGCAACGCGAGCGCCTCCTCGACGTTCTTCGAGAGCTCCTGGAGGTTCCGGCCGAACCGGTCATATACAAGTACCGTCAGGTTCCGCGCAGTTGCGCGGAAACCATCAACGTACTTGACCAGGAATAGCGCCTTGAGCACACGGACGGCGAGCTTTGTGACATCCGACTCCTGATCCGGGAGGTTCTTCTCGGCGACGTCAATCGACCGCTTCGTCGCAGCCTGGACGGTGTCGCGGATGCCGGCGAAGAGGTTGTCGAACGCGGCGATCTGGCCGACGTCAGTCCCCTCTAACTCTTTCGCGACCTGTTGGACGACGCCGAGCATCGACCGCTCGCCGACCGAGGCGTGCCGGCCGGTGAACGCGTTGTGCTCCGACAGCCCGACGAGGGCGGCGCTGAAGAGCGGGAACTGGTAGTTCACCAACGGGTAGGTCGAGACGAACCGCGCTTCGTCCGTGTAATTCGGATATGTGCGTCCGCCGACGAAGTCGAAGAGGGTCTTGAAGTTGCCGGACTCCTTGACGTAAATCGCCTTCAGCTCGGCCGCGCCCGCCCCGTTCTTCTCCAGGAGGCGCTTACGGATGACCTCCTCGACATCAGCGCTGGAGAGACTGACACGCGTCTTGAAGCGCGCCTGAATCTTCGAGAAGTCGAACTCCTGGTTCTTCGTGCGATCGCCGATGACCTTGTCCATCGCCTCTTGGCTCGTGACAAACACCCACGCACGACCCTGGGCCTTTGTATTCAGCGCCTCCGCGATGGTTTCGAGACTGAGCATAAGTTTGCCGTCATCGCCGATGTACTGGCCGACCTCGTCCACGAAGAAGTTGAGCCGAGTGCCCGGCACCTGCTTGTCGAGCCACACCACGACCTCGCTCGCGAAGCTGTCGATGTCGACTCGATAGGAGTCTCGGTACTTCTCGAGAATGTTCTCCGGAGCGCCCGCCGTTGCCCCTGTGATATCCGCGTAGGCGGCGGCGACGTTCGGTTCCTCCAGCACGTCGAGTTCACGGCCTTCAGTCCACGGGATTCCGGCGATCCGCTGATAGGTGGTGCGGAACTGATCAAGGACCCCGCGGGAGTCGAGATCGCGCTCGAAGCGGGCGACGTGCGGCTGCATGCCGTAGTAGCCACGGCTGTTGTTGAAGACCTTGATGAACACCTTCAGGATCGCGTCAGTCTTGTCGCCTCCCTGCGCGTCGGCGACCTGGTCGATGTTGAAGAGAAGGCTGCGAGCCGGGATGCTTTCCGATTTCTTGAGCGAGGCTTTCAAGAAGCTGTCGGTGGTCTTCGTCTTGAAGCTCTCAGACACCTGTACGCGCGGGAAGTCTTGACCATCCACGTCGCCCAGCAGGTGCGCCAGCATCTTGAGCAGGTGTGACTTGCCGGAGCCAAAGAAGCCGGAGATCCAGACGCCGTTCGCGTTCGTATAGTTCGTGTACTCCTCAAGAAGGTTCGACAATGCCGACTCTGCCTCTTTGGTGAGGACGTACTCCTCGACTTCCGTGCCGAGGTGCGTCGTGTCGTCGGCCCTAATCACCCCGTCAATAGAACGAGTGATGTCTTTCTCAAAAATGTCATGGAGCTTCACTGTCAAGCCTCTCGATCCCGGATGTCGAATGCCCGGTAGTAGTTGTCGTCCTTGAGCCGCCCGAAGAGCACGAGCGACGAGCCGGATGTTCCCGATTGCTTGTAATCACCGGGGAAGAACATCAGCATCGGCTTGCTCGTCGCGACGCTCTGGAGGTTATTCAGAACGTTGTGCGAGCGTATGTACGGGAACACCTCACCGATGCCTGTGAGGAAGAGGATGTCGTAGGAGACGGTGTCGAGTCGCTCTTTGATCGCCGGGATCAGCTTCGAACCCGGATCCAGCATGTTCTGCAGCGGCTTGAGGAGGGCGTCCTTCCCTTGCTCGACCTCGAGCTTCAGGAGCCGGTCCCAGACGCCGCGCGCTTGGAGCATCTCGACCGTGAGGTCGTAGAGGTTGATCTCAAGGACTGTGACGCCGTGATCGTTCTTCAGCTTGTTCTTGAGGCGCTTCTTCGCTGCCGCGACGGCGAGCGCATCTTCGGGGTCGTAGGGATAGATGAAGAAGGGCACTTCGTTGCCGAGTCCCTCCATCTCGAGGAACCGCCGAGTACCGAGCACGGACACGAGGTGCTGCTCCTGCTCCAAGACCTGCTGTGTCGTCATGCCGCATCCCTTGTCGGAAAGAAGCGGACATCACTCGGCGTCCGCTTAGCGAGCTCGTCGTGCACGCGCGTCGAGAGGATGGCGGGGATGATCCTGCCGTCGTTGTCGGTGAAGCCCGCGTCGCGCATCAACAGGAAGACCGTGGAGCGCAGCTTCTGCATCGTCTTCGGCGTGACCTCGCCGAGCTCTTCATGCCAGAGAGCCTTGCCACGAATGAATGAGTCGAAGTGCTCGGGCAGCACATCCGCGGCCAGCTGGAGGAAGCGCTCACGAAGCACGTCCTCTGCGAACTCACCGATGAGTGAGTATCGGCGACAGGTAGCAACCCACATGAGGTGGGCGCGCTCCTCTCCTGTAACGACCGCGAGCAACGCCACCTCCGAGTCGGTGAGCTCTTGAAGCCTCTGGATCAGCTCACTACCCATACGAGTTGCGCTGCGGGATGCGCGGCTCTGGAGCATGTTGTCCGAGTCGATGGCCTCGCGCACCCCGCGCCAGTCGTGAAGACGACCGTAGATCTCGGCGGCGAGAGATGCATTCTGCAGGAACAGCCGGCCGGTTGTGAACGACAGCTTGTATCGCTGTGACTGGTCTCGCGTCGCACTCACGGCCACCTCCTCCTCGAGTCGGAAAGTTGAACAGTCTATGGGTCACCCGCCACATCGCTGAGCGCCCGGCACGCTTGGGTCGGCGGCGGCCGCCGTCTTCGCCGTCTCCCCAGCCGATCGTAGCGGGCGCCTCGACGAGAGCACGCCTCGGACCAGGACCACCTCACCCACCGCGCTTGTGCCGTTCGTGGCGTCGCTCGGCACCACTAGGAACTGGAATTGTCTCCGCGTGCGAGTCCGCGCTCCTCTGCCGTGTAACCGGTCCGGTCGCCCTGGCGGCGCCGGCTGAGCTTGCCGGCGTGCGCGCTCATCGCCGCTCCCACTGCGCCGAGGTCATAATCGATCGCGTCGTCGGCCTGGATGCCGATCTTGCGAGCCTGTTCGACCGCGTCCTGGTTGGCGCCAAGGAAAGAGACGTCCCAGTCGAACGCCTCACGCTGGTGCTCGATCATCTTGGTCACCATGTCGGCGGTGTACTCACGGGAGCTGTTCTCCTCACCGTCGGTCACGATGGTGACGAGCACGGTGCCCGGGCGCGCGTGCTCAGGCAGTTCAGCAAGTGCGTTACCAAACCCGTTGAAAGACCACCCCACCGCGTCGTAGAGCGCGGTAGCGCCGCGGGGAACCAGCTCGACCTTGATGGACTTCGGATCAGCGAAGTGATGAGTCAGCTCGATCTCAGTGTCGAACGTCACGACATCGATGGTCAGCATTCCCGGCTCGCCAGCCTGCGCGGCGATCAGCTGCTCGATCCCGCCGATCATGTCGTCACGGATCATGCTCATAGAACCCGAGCGATCGAGGACGATAAGCATCGCGGTGTAGTTTGCATCAGTCATGGGGGTGCTCCTTCGGCCGAGTTACCCGCCGGATCGAGCGAGTAGATCAGTCTGATGCACCCCTCCGACATTGGCGACCCAGTCGGGTGCAATCTGCGCCAATCGCCACGCTCGTGGTATCGAGATGTCCCGTCTATCCGCAGGTTCGCCTTGAGAGCGGATGACTTCACCATCACTCGCGTGTTGGCCTCTGCTAGCCTGGCGGGCTCGCCTGAAATTGGGCTGCACTGCCTACACGCGAACACGAGGCACGGTGTGACTCTTCCTCCGATTGATCAGTTGGCGTTCAGCGTTAGCGACACGAGCGATCACGTGGGCGGCGGACACTGCACGGCTCTCCCAGGAAGCTCGCTCGATGACGAGCGGGTAGCGCTTGTGGACCAATACTTCCGCGCCCTGTCGACTCTCGTGGAGACTGCAGCCGCCTTAGACGATCCGAGTGCACTCAGCCGTCCGATCCTGTTCACCGCTCATCACCTCTGCGAGGTATCTCTGAAGGCCGCGATCCTCAGTCGCGTCGCTGCCGCGCCGAAGCTGCATTTTCTACCTGAACTGTGGACTGCGGCCGTCGACGCCGGATGCTTCGCCCATCTGCCTCCTGAAGAGCTCTCCTGGGGTTTCGATTTCGCGACGAACCTGGGTGCGATCTCTGGCGATGGCACACCGGGCCGATATGTCGACGGGATCGTTGACGGAGGCACCCTCGACAGCCAGTGGTGTTGCCTAAACATCAGTGCGATCCACGCGGCCGCGATGGAGTTCGCAAGTCTCTGTGTCTCCGAGGTCACGGGCGGGCAAGTCACTTCGCAGGCGTGAAAGCACGCCCGTGCGCGAAACTGGTCACCACACCCTTTTTCGCTCCGCGATACCATCGGTCGCAGGAGGCAGGATTGGCTGGGACATCGGCGTGGCGGGTGAATGATGTCGTCGCGTGTGACGCGATGCGGGAGTCGGCGGCGACGCTGACCGCGCTCCTGCTCGAGTCCGCGCACGCTGGGTCGTTGGAGCCCGACGAAGCGCAGGTAGAGATCGCGGAGCTACGGCGAGCTGTTCTCACTGTCGACGCTTACGACCGCGCACAGGTAGCCGAACTCGCCGTGCGGATCAGCAGCCGAAGTCTCGAGCTCTCGGGAGCACCCTCGTGAGCGGGTGGGAGTTGGACGACGACACCCGTGACGAGATCCTGCGGCGCGGCATCCTGCCCCTCTACTTTCCCGACGGTGCCTCGACGAGCGACGAGCCGACTCTGGTCTTGCTCGGTGGTCAGCCCGGTGCCGGACGGTCTCGGGTATCAAGCGTCCTCCTGGCAGAGCGTGGTCCCGATCTCACAATCGTCAACGGCGACGACCTTCGCGCGTTCCACCCGCGCTTCGCGGAGATCGTTGCGGCGACGACACCGGAGGCTCGAGAAGGGCTCGCACGCGCGACAGCGGGTTGGGTGCGCGACTGTATCCGGTATTCGCGGGAGAACCGGCGATCGCTGGTGCTCGAGGGTACATTCCAGGATCCGTCGGTGGCGGCCGGTACGGCCGATCGGTTCGCGGCAGCGGGTTTCCGGACGCGCGTCGTGGTCGTGGCTTCGCGGCGCGCGGAGAGTCTGCTGTCGGTGACATCGCTGTACTTGCGGAATGTTCAGGCGGGAGGGCCGGCTCGTTTCATGAGTCGTGAGGCGCATGATCGTGGGTTCGATGCGACGCGCACCCTAGTCGCTGCGCTTGAGGATGCGGCATCCGTCGACCGTCTAACTGTGCTGAGTCGTGACGGGCGCACGGTGTTCGACGCCCACCGCGACGACGGTGGGTTTGACGGTGCGAGTGCGGCACTCGCGGACGCGCAGTCGGCACGGATGGGCCGGTTCGATGCGACGCAGTGGTTGAGCGAACTTCATCACGTGACGGAGTTCGCAGCGTCACGGCGCGACCTGCCGCGCGGGGTTACGGAGTCGCTGGTGGATCTGCACGAGACCGCGCTACGTGAGGTGATCCCGGAGTTGCATGCACCGGCGGATGGGAAGTTTGCGACGGCGATCGAGCAGAAGACGGTGGCGCGGCTGGTGGCGTTGCGTCGCTCGCTGCCGCGCGAGCAGTTGGTGGATGCCGCCGCCCCGGTCGTCGCACCGGTCGGTCCCGAGCGTGGAGGCATCTCGCGGTGACGCGGCTCGTCGGCTACTCCCGAGAGCTGTCCCCCGGAGCTGGGGTCGCGTCGGATGTCGCGCAGCTCACAGGTGCTGGGGCAGTGCGGGTCTTCACTGATGAGGGTTCGACGGAAGGTCGTGCGCGTCCGGGGTTGCAGGAATGCGTCGACTTCCTCGAGCCGGGTGACACGTTGCTGGTGATGACCGCCGCGACGCTCGCGGCCACGGTCCCGCAGTTCCTGGCGACGGTGAACTGTCTCACCGGTCGGGGGGTGGCGTTCCTATCGTTGAGTGAGTCGGCGTTGTGCGCGGGTGTGGGCTCCGCGGTCGACCCGGCCGAGGTCTTCGCAGCGCTCGATGCGCTGCGGCGGCGGCTGGTGAGCTTGCAGACTCGGGCGGGGATGGCGTCGGCGGCGGGCGAGGGTCGCCGGCCGGGGCGTCCGACGGTGATGACCCCGGAACGGGTCGCGATGGCGGTGGAGCTGCGGAACCTTGGCCGACCGGTGACGCATATCGCGCGGGTTCTCGGGGTGAGCGCGAACGCTGTGCAGCGGGCATTGGGGGCGACGTCGAACCCTCCTCGACCGCATGTCGGGCAGACATCGGCGTCATGAGACCTGAAGCAGTGCTGAGCGTCGTCAGGTTCTTGGTCTCAGTCCTCGACCACTCCTCTGCGGTCTGCCTGGCAAGTGGCTACGAAAGCGACTGGAGGGGTGCGCAGTGCCGAGCCCGAGGATTACCGGACTGAGCGCCAGCGAGGGAGGATATGCCGCAGGGCCGGAATGGAGCATCTCGGAGGGAGCTACGATCGGCCGCCTGGAAAGGCCCGCCGTCCCCACGCCTCCGCACTCCACCGATGCCATACCGAACGTGCGTGTCACTGGTCGTCGTCGGCGAGCTGGGCGAGTGCTGCGATGAAGGGGCGCCGGTCCGTTGAGGGGTCGGCGATTACTGTGCGGATCATCTCGGTGAGATCTGCAGCTGTCTCCTGGGGGAGCCTGCTGAGGGGTGCCGCACACCAGGTCACGTCCTCGTCGATCGTGTAGCCGGGTTCGTCGTTCGGCTTGTCGGGGTAGTAGGTGAAGGCGCAGATCGCTGCCCGGTACAGGGCTTCTTCGAGGTAGGTCCGGTCGATCATGGTCGGTCCTTCGCTGGCGGTGGTGGTCATCGGTTCATTCCCATCGTGTGATTCGGTTGCAGCATCGGGTGTGGTGCGGCGGGGTCTAGGTGGTGTGGCCGGCGCGGTGGTTCGCGGTGCCGGAGGCGATCGTTGATTTGTTTGCCGATCGCATCCAGACGGGCGTCTTCGGCGCGCTGTTCGGCGGTGGGTCGGGGTTTCGGCTTCGGCCCTGGGCGTGCCCGTCCGAGCTCCTTCTGCAGCCGCTCGAGTTCTGCTTTCTGCTCGGCGAGGTGATAGGTCGCGCGAGCCCTTGCACAGTCGCGAACCCACGCCGCCCAGACGTCCGGCGGTGTCGTGATGCTTTTGAGCGCCTCCCTCAACTCCGCCTCTGTCCACTTACGGACGAAGAAGCGGTCAGCTGCAGCCGCATGGGCTTCTCGCTGGTCCCTTTCCGTCTGAGGCAGTCGGGCTGGTGGCAGGCCCACGTCGCGCCGCCGCGTCTCTTCGTCTTCCAGCCATGCACGCCGGGCGGCGTCCCGCGCCTCCTTCGCCTTCGCGTAATGCTCCCGTCGCTTCCCGCGAAGCTCTTCGGCGTGCTCCGCGTAGTACTCCCTGCGGCGTGCGCGAAGCTTCTCGGGGTTGGCCTGGTACTTGGCCCGAAGCTTCGCGTTGACCTCGCCTACGTGCTTGTCACGCCAGCGCTTGGTCCGTTCCTTGGCTCTCTTCCGGTAGCCGTCGGGGTCCTCTTCTCGCTGCGCGTCTCGTCGCTGCCGTTGATACTCGAGCTGCTCCTCGCGGTGTGCGGCGTAGTAGTCCCGCGCGTACTGACGCCGGGCTTCGCGTTCCAGCCGCACCCTGTCATAGAGCGCAGCATGGGCGTGCGCGATCTTCAGCCGAATGTCTTCCGTTTCGCGCTCAATCTCGTCGTCGTCAGGCACGAGACACCGCCGCGCCGCCGCCTCCTGCGGGAGACGACACGACCGGGTCGCTCGCCAGCCAGCCAGTCTGACGGGTTCCGGCGTCGCCCACGCGGCGACCCGTGGGACTCGGGCTTCGGCTGTGCCCGTCTTCGGAAGTGTCGGGATGCGCCACTGCGGATGTGGTGGACTCCGGCAGTTCGGAACCCCGCGACTCCGGCTCTCCGTGATGGGGGGAGTCCGGAACTCCGGAAGTGTGGAAGTCTGCGAGTGCCGCTGTCACGGACTCCCGCAGTTCGTCCTCGGTGGACCCGCGCAGCTCATCGGCATGCGCCATGAGCAGGTCGATCGCGACGCGGATGAGGGTGTTCTCGGTGATCCGCTCAGACTTGACACGGCGGCGTCGCATCAGCGTCGTCGCGAGCGCTCCCAGCGCGGCATCCTGATCCGCCCGCACCCGTGCGTCCTTGCGCGTCAGACGTGCGAACTTCGCCAGCCCGCCGTCCTCGACCGGCACTTCCGCATTGACGCGGGCGCGGGCGTCTTGCAGCTTGCCGGCGAGGTCGACCTTGGCCATGCTCACCACCGCCCGCTCATCGAGGAGGCGAACTGCTCCGTCATCTCGAACCCGACTCGGGTGACGTCGGCAATTGTGCCGGTGGTGCGACGGTTGTCGCGGAGAGTCGTCACGAGCTCCCCAAGAGCTGGCGCGTCGGTCTGCGTCTTGTACTGGCGGAGGTACGCGCTGAATCGCGGGACGCCCCACGTAGTGTCGAGGAGCTGCTGCCACGTATCCAGTTGAGACGGGATGCGCGCGTCGATCCTGTTCAGCAGCACCGAGTGCCGGAGATGGCGGGGTTCGATCAGCCGGTGGATCGTCCGCAGCGTCGGCTCAACCGCGAGCGGCTCGGGCGTGAGCGGGACCACGACGTAGTCCGCGACGTCGAGCACCGTCTCGAGCACCGGGGTGTCTTCGAGGCTTCCGGGTGTGTCGACGAGCACGAAGTCGTAGTCGACCTGCAGCTCGCGAAGCCGGGTGAGCACCTTCGGGTTCTGGTTGCCGGCGAAGTCGAACGGGAGCCGGTCCCGCAGGTTCTCGGCCCACCACACCGTCGACTGCTGGCGATCCACGTCGACCACGAGCACCCGATACCGGCGCGACAGCGCCGCACCCAGCTGCATCGTGACTGTGGTCTTGCCGACGCCGCCCTTCTGATTTGCGACAGCGATGATTTGCATCCGGTGCCGTACATCGTCGCCGACCACGATCTCAGTGCTCATGAGCGCGTCCATCCCGCGCACCGTCTTCGATCCACGCTTCGAGCTCATCGAGGGCGTAGACGACGACGCGGCCGAGCTTTCGGTAGCGGGGACCCTTCCCCTCGTACCGCCACATCGCGAGTGTGTTCTTGGTGATGCCAGGAATCGCAGCTGCAACCTCGTCTGGACTCAGGAACACGTGGCTCAGTCCGACCGGGTTCGGATCCGTTGTCGTCGTCATGGCAGCTCCTTTTTCTGCGGATCTGATTCTGCATTTGACAGCAGTACACTCCTAACGCGTATCCTTAGTCAAGAGGAATCTGCGGAATGCATGTGCGGTAAGGCAAAATAAGGGGGTGAAGGTTGACGTGAAGACACTTGACGGCACGACGATGTCGGCGCAGGACGCCACAGAGTCCGTCGGGTCCGCACTGCGCATAGCGCCAGGTTTCGTCGCGACTGCGGTCGACGAGACGACAGGCGTCGAGACAACCATCGAGGCGCACTACCTCGCCGAGCGGGGGCGCTACGTCATCACCACGATCGTGAACCGCGCGATCGCCCCAGACTTCAGCGAGTACCAGCTGAAGCACGCAGCACCGCAGGCGATCCTGCAGGTCGCGATTCCGCACTGCGTCGCACTGCTGCTCGACGACAATCCCGACGCGAAGTGGACGACGGTCGCGGACCTCACCACCGCCGACGGGAGGATCATCCCCCCATGGATGGCCCAGGCTGTCGTCAAGAGAGGTATGAAGGACGAGCGCTGGCAGGTCATCGAGATCCTCTACGGAACCGCCGCGCTCGCGGACCTGCCACCTGTCAAGCTCATCGCCCTCGAACTCGAAGTGCCCGAGCGCACCGCCTCGGATTGGATCCAGAAGGCCCGCGCTGCGGGCTGGCTCGTCGGCATGACGTCCAACGTCGGTCGACCGGCGAGTGGGTAGCATCCTCGCCTACACAACCCGAGCCGGCAAACGGTATCGCGCCCTCTACCGTCGACCGGACGGATCACAGGGTCAGAAGCGCGGCTTCACCACCAAGAAGGATGCCGAGCTCTACCTCGCCCAAGTCGAGACCTCCAAGGCTCGCGGCGACTACGTCAACCCCACCGACGCGAAGGTCACGCTTGCAAGGCTCGGCGGCGAGTGGCTCGAGAGTCGTTCGACCGTGTTGAAGCCGTCGACATACCGGTCGATCGAATCCGCCTGGCGCATCCACGTCGAACCCAAGTGGGGCAATCGAGCAGTCGGCGGCATCCGCCATTCGGAAGTACAGAGTTGGCTGTCGACCCTCGCGAAGTCACACAGCCCGACGACCGTCCTCCGTGTGCACGGCGTGCTGGCGGGAATCTTGGATGCGGCGATGCGCGACAGGCGCATCACCCACAACGCCGCGCGGGACATGACACTCCCCAAGAAGTCGCGCGGCGGGCGCTCGTACCTGACTCATCTGCAGGTGGAAGCTCTCGCCGCGACCTCCCGCTACCCGACCATCGTCTACACGCTCGCCTACACGGGTCTGCGCTGGGGCGAGATGAGTGGGCTGCGCGTGAAGAACGTGAACTTCGCCCGCCGACGCATCCTGATCGAAGAGAACGCCGTGCTCGTGAATGCCACCGTGCATGTCGGCTCACCCAAGACGAACGAGACGCGTTCGGTGCCGTTCCCCTCGTTCCTCGTCACACCACTCCGCGTGGCATGTGCGGGAAAGCGGTCAGACGACCTCGTCTTCGGCGACGGTCCGCTGCATCGACGCCTGCCACAGTCGCAGGACGGCTGGTTCGCGGCCGCCGTCAAGCGTGCCCGCAAAGAGGATCGCTCGTTCCCGAAGATCTCGCCGCACGACCTTCGGCACACCGCCGCGAGCCTCGCGATCAGCGCCGGCGCGAACGTCAAGGCAGTGCAGCGGATGCTTGGCCACGCGTCCGCATCGATGACCCTTGACACCTACGCCGACCTGTTCGACGACGATCTCGACCGGGTCTCAGACGCTCTCGATCAGGCCCGTTCCGATTCAGTTGTTGCCATTCCGTTGCCACGGGACGATTCCGAGCAATGAGAAAGCCCCCGAGATCCGCGGAATTACGCGGGTTTCGAGGGCTTCCAAGGTGGCGGTGACGGTGGGATTTGAACCCACGGTAGGGGGTTACCCTACACAACTTTTCGAGAGTTGCACCTTCGGCCGCTCGGACACGTCACCGTCGTCGAGTTTACGTCACGCAGGTCGGGGCGGCGAATCGTGACGAGTCGGCCGTCGCTGCGGCATCCGTCAATCGAGCGCCGCCGCGCCCGCGATCAGGTCCACGACCCGTTCCGGCGCGTCGATTCCGGCTGAGAACACGTACGTCGCGGTGAAGCCCATATCCGCCAGACCCGCGACCACGCCGGCCACCGACTCAGAGGTGGACTGCGGGTCCACCCTGATCATCGCGGTCTTCTCGATGTCGTCGTAGTCTCGGCCGACCGCATCGCAGTGCCCGCGAAGGACGTCGAGCTTGCGGGCGGGAGGCTCCCCCGCCGCCGAGAGGTTGCACGCATCTGCGTACTGTGCCACCAGCCGCAGAGTCTTCTTCTCGCCACCCCCGCCGATCAACAGGTAGGGATGCGGCCGCGTCACGCTCTGCGGAGAGTTCAGCGAGCGCTCGAGCTGCCAGATCGCGCCCTCATAGGGTTCCTCGGACTCGGACCACATCTGCAGGCAGATCTGGATCGTCTCCTCGAGCCGGCGGAACCGCTCGGCGACGGGCGGGAAGGCGAAGCCGAGGCCCCGGGCCTCCTGTTCGTTCCAGGCGGCACCGATGCCCAGCCCGACCCGGCCGCCCGAGAGCACATCGAGCGTCGTGACCTGCTTGGCCAGCAGCGCCGGCTCGCGGTAGATCACCCCGGTGACGAGCGTGTGCAGCAGCGCCTTCTCGGTGTGCGCGACGATGAAGCCGAGCGTCGCGTAGGCCTCGAGCATCTCGTGCTCGACCGGGCCGATCCCCGGCAGCTGCCAGAAATGGTCCATCACGGTGATGCGCTGGATGCCGGCCGCTTCGGCGTTGCGCACGTGCGCGGCGAGCGCCGGGCCCAGCTGCTTCGGGCCGGTGCGCCAGGTGAAGTCTGCGATGTGAAGTCCGAATTCCATGCCCCGTGCTCCGTTCCCACCGACCGGATGCCGCATCCGCCCGCTCCAGCCACGCTAAGGCCACCGACGACCCGCCCGGGCCGCAGCGGCATAGATTGAAGCCGTGGCAGAGACCAAGAGTGCGGCGATGACCCGCCGTCAGCGGCTCGTACTCTGGATCGCGGTGCTCGCGTCCTTCGTCGCGTTCCTCGACGGCACGATCGTGAACGTCGCCCTGCCCGCGATCGAAGGGGATCTGGGCGGCGGGCTGATCACACAGCAGTGGGTGGTCGACTCGTACCTGATCACCCTCGGCGCGCTCATTCTGGTGGCCGGTTCGGTGAGCGATGCGTTCGGCCGCATCTTGGTCATGCGCATCGGGCTCATCGGGTTCGGCATCGCCTCGATCGCAGTCGCCGCCGCACCCGAGCCGCTCTTCCTCGTCGTCGCGCGGGCGGCCCAGGGTGCCGCAGGCGCCTTCCTCGTGCCGAGCTCTCTCGCCCTGATCACCTCCACGTTCCGCGGGCCTGCGCAGGGCCGCGCGATCGGGCTGTGGACCGCGATGACGACCGGCGCAATGATCGTCGGGCCCCTGATCGGCGGCCTCTTCGTCGACCTGCTCTCATGGCGCTTCGCGTTCCTGGTCAATGTCGTGCCGATCGTCGTCACTCTCTTCCTTCTGCATCGCCTCGGCGAGCGCGATACGCGCCGACCGGACGCGAAGATCGATTGGCTCGGAGCCGCGCTGTGCACACTCGGCCTCGGCGCGACCGTGTTCGCGCTGATCGAGCAGCCCCGCCTGGGGTGGGGGTCGCCGGTGATCTGGCTCAGCCTGGGCGGCGGCATCCTGATGTTCGCGCTCTTCCTGCTGCGGCAGCGCCGCGCACCGCAGCCGATCCTGCCGCTGGACATGTTCCGCGTGCGCAATTTCTCGTACGGCAATGTCGCCACGGCGTTCGCATACGGGGCTCTCGCCCTCAACGGGTTCGTCGTGGTCGTCTACCTGCAGAGCGGCGCCGGCCTGCCGGCGACCCTCGCGGGCCTGGCCAGCATCCCGGTCACCGTGCTGATGGTGCTGCTCAGCGCGCGGATGGGCACCCTCGCCGGCCGGTGGGGTCCACGCCTGTTCATGACGATCGGCCCGTTGCTGATGGCCGTCGGAGCGCTTCTGCTGCTCACCGTGAGCGAGGACTTCTCGTACTGGACCCAGGTGCTCCCGTCGATGATCATCCTGGGGCTGGGCCTGGCGGTCACCGTCTCGCCCCTGACGAGCGCGATCCTCGGCGCCATCGAGCCCGCCCGCTCGGGGATCGCATCAGCGGTCAACAACGCGGTCTCGCGCGTCGCAGGCCTGATCGCGATCGCCGCGCTCGGGGCGATCGTCGGCGGCGCGCTCGACCTGGACGGCTTCCACCGTGCGGCGATCGTGACCGCCGTGCTGATGGCGGCGGCCGGGATCGTGTCGTTCTTCGGCATCCGCAATCCGACGCGGGAGACGCTGGATGCCGCGGCCCGGGCCGATCCGGCGGACTGAGCGCCGCGGCCCTGCTACAGCCGAAGCCCTGCCACAGCCGAAGCCCTGCCACACTGATCGCATGTCCGTCATCGAGAACTCGAAACTCACCGTCGTCGGGGCCGGCAGCGTCGGTGCGAGCACTGCCTATGCGGCGCTGATCCGCGCTTCGGCGCGGCATGTCGCGCTCTACGACATCGCCACCGCGAAGGTCGAAGCCGAGGTGCTCGACCTCGCGCACGGCACGCAGTTCACCGGTTCGAGCGACATCATCGGCGGCAGCGACATCTCGGTGGTCGAGGGGTCGCACGTGGTCGTGATCACTGCCGGGGCGAAGCAGAAACCGGGGCAGTCGCGCATCGAGCTCGCGACCGTGAATGCCGGCATCGTCAAGTCGATGATGCCGCAGCTGCTCGAGGTCGCCCCGAACGCGGTCTACGTCATCGTGACCAACCCGTGCGACGTGCTCACGGTGCTCGGCCAGGAGCAGACCGGCCTTCCGCCTGAGCGGATCTTCGCCTCGGGCACTGTGCTGGACACCTCTCGCCTGCGCTGGAAGCTCGGCCAGCGCGCCGGGGTCTCGACGTCGAGCGTCCACGCCTACATCGTGGGCGAGCACGGCGACACCGAGTTCCCGCTGTGGTCGAAGGCGACGATCGGCACGGTCCCGATCCTCGAGTGGGAGAGCGATGGCCACCCGCGCATGAGCGCGGACGAACTGGACGCGATCGCCGTCGACGTGCGGGACGCCGCCTACAAGGTCATTCAGGGCAAGGGCGCGACGAACTACGCGATCGGGCTCTCGAGCGCGCGGATCGTCGAGGCGATCCTCGGCGACGAGCACGCGGTGATGCCGGTCAGCACGGTGCTGCACGACTACCACGGCATCAACGGAGTCGCCCTCTCGGTTCCCTCAGTGGTCAGCGCGTCCGGCGCGAAGCCGATCCGTGAAGCGCCGTTCTCGCCGAACGAGCTCGCGCTGCTTCGCCGTTCGGCCGATGCATTGCGCGAGGTGGTGACGTCGCTGCGCTGATCTGGCGTGCGCGCTGATCGAAGCGCTCGAGCGGATCGCGGGTCTCAGGCGTGGCGGTGCTCGAAGAGCGCGGCCAGCTTGGCGAGCGACGATGCCAGCCCGGCGGCGTGCTCGCCCGGATCGATCCCGTGGGGGACGTCCTTCGCCTGAACGGTTACCTCGGTGCCCACCTCTGCGTGCACCTGCGAGCCGGGCGTCTGGTCGGGATCGGCCGACATCACTGACTCGAAGGTCCACTCCATGAACATCGTGCCCGCGAAGGCCGGGTCCTCGGACGGGAACTGCACCGCCCACACGACGCGCCGCGGCGGCTCCATCGACACGATCTTCGTGTCGGCGGCATCGCTGTGCGCCGAGTACTTCCCCGGGGCGTCGTGGGTCTCGTAGGTGAGCACAGTGCTGAACCCGCCGCCGGCCCTCAGATCGAAGTGCTCGAGGTGAGCGTGCATGCCCTCGGGAGGCAGCCAGGCGGCCAGCAGCTGAGGCTCCTGGAATGCGCGGAACACCTCCTCGGGGAGGGCTGCGATATGGCGGTGGGCGGAGTCGACGCGCATGGAATCACCCTATGGCCACGAGCAGGGCTGGCGCGAATGCCGCGGGTGCGGCATCCGGCTGTCACTGGCCGCGCCTACCCTGGAGCCATGGCGACCCGACGCACGACATCCGCGCCGTACCGGTGCACCGAGTGCGGCTGGACGGCACTGAAGTGGGTCGGCCGCTGCGGCGAGTGCCAGCAGTGGGGCACCGTGGTAGAGGCGGCCGAGCAGACGGGCATCAACCGGTCGGTCACGGCTGTCTCCCCGTCTCACGGCCGAGCCGCTCGACCCATCACAGCGATCGACACGCGCGATGCCCCGCGGCGCACCACCGGTGTCGGCGAGTTCGACCGGGTGCTCGGCGGCGGCATCGTGCCCGGCGCCGCCATCCTGCTGTCGGGCGAGCCGGGGGTGGGCAAGTCGACGCTTCTGCTCGAAGTCGCCGCCCAGAGCGCTCGCGCCGGCAGACGCGTGCTCTACGCCAGCGCGGAGGAGTCGACCGCGCAGGTGCGCCTGCGCGCCGAGCGCACCGGGGCGTTGCACGACGAGCTGTTCATCGCGGCCGAGACCGACCTCGCCACGATCCTGGGGCACGTCGACGAAGTGCGGCCCGAGCTGCTCATCGTCGACTCGGTGCAGACCGTGTCGTCGTCACTGTCCGAGGGCATGGCAGGGCATCCGAGCCAGGTGCGCGAGGTCGCCTCGACGCTCATCCGCATCGCGAAGGAGCGGGGGCTGCCGGTCATCATCGTCGGTCACGTCACCAAGGACGGATCCATCGCCGGGCCGCGCATCCTCGAGCACCTCGTCGACGTGGTGTGCCAGTTCGAGGGCGACCGGCAGACGTCGCTGCGCTTCGTCCGAGCGTTGAAGAACCGCTTCGGCCCCACCGACGAGGTCGGCTGCTTCGACATGACCGGGGCCGGCATCGCCGAGGTCCCCGACCCGAGCGCGCTCTTCCTCGGGCACGGCATCCCCGAGCCCGGCACCTGCGTCGCGATCGCCCTCGAGGGCCGGCGGGCGATGCCGGTCGAGGTGCAGGCGCTCACCATCGCCTCGAGCGCGCCGAACCCGCGCCGCATCGTCAACGGCGTCGACGCGGCGCGCGTGGCGATGGTGCTGGCCGTGCTCGAGAAGCGGGCCGACATCAAGACCTCCAACCTCGATGTCTACGTCTCCACGGTCGGCGGGGTGCGCTTCACCGAACCAGCCGCCGACCTCGCGATCGCGATCGCCGTCGCCGGCTCCGTGCGCGACGAGTCGACACCCAAGCAGCTGGCCGCGATCGGCGAACTGAGTCTCGCGGGCGAGGTGCGCCCGGTCACTCAGGCCGCGCAGCGGCGCAGCGAGGCCGCCCGGCTCGGATACACCGACCTCATCGACAACCGCTCCCTCACCGTGCGCGGGGCGCTTGAGCACGTGCGGATGCGCTCGAAGGGCACTCCGGGTGAGGACGTTCCCGAGTTCTGATCGGTCGGGTCGGCTCGGGCGGTCCGGCTGAAGCGGCTCAGCGCTCGCGATGGGTGCGGCGGTACCGGCTGTCGCTCATGCCGAGCAGGATCGGGATCACGAGTCCCGCCGCACAGACCAGACCCACCATCAGGAACTCCATGCGGCGAGTGTGCCAAATGCGCGGGCCGATGTCGAGTGCTCGCCGCGCGATGTCGCGTCTTCCCGCGTCATCGCTCAGGCGAGGAAGCCGCGCAGCAGGGCCTCCGACCCGGCGAGGTGCTCCAGGGTCGCCGCCTCGGCGGCATCCGCCCGGCCTGCCAGGATCGCCGAGACCATGCGCTCGTGCTGGGCGTTCGAGTGCTCGATGTTTCGCGGCAGCAGGGGGAAGGTGTCGAACCACGCGTTGACCCGCGCGCGATTCTCGGCCGCGATCTCGACGAGCGACGGGATGCCGGCCGCCTCGGCGATCGCCAGGTGCAGGAGGGTGTCGAGGCGGCGGTAATCCGCGGCGTCGGCCGACGAGGCGGCCTCATGCCGCGACCACAGGTCGGCGCGGGCTTCGGGGCTCAGCGTGCGCCCCGCGGCGGCGCGCGACGCGCCGGCCTCGATCACGCGGCGCAGGCCCAGCACATCGTCGAGCTCGTCGAGCGGCACGACCCCGGGGTGCGGCGGCTGCGGCAGCGGGTCGGCGACGAACGTGCCGCCGTACCGACCGCGGCGGCGCACGAGGAAACCGGTGTCGGCGAGCTCGCGGATCGCCTCGCGCACCGTGTCCCGGCTCACCCCGTACCGCGCCGCGAGCTCGCGCTCGGGCGGCAGCGACTCCCCCGGCGCGACCACGCCGAGCCGGATGGTCTGCACAAGGCGCGCGACGGTGTCTTCGAGGGCGTTGCCTTCGCGCAGGGGCCGGTAGACGACCCGGCGCACCTCCCGCAGCGGCACATCGGTCATGCGGTTCCGCGCCTCAGAGCGGGGTGACGTACGCGTTGGTGATGCCGCCGTCGACGACGAAGGCGGTCGCGGTGATGAAGGACGCGTCGTCCGAGGCCAGGAACGCCACCGATGCGGCCAGCTCTTCGGGCTCGGCGAAGCGCCCCATCGGCACGTGCACGAGACGGCGCTGCGCGCGCTCGGGATCCTTCGCGAACAGCTCCTGCAACAGGGGCGTGTTCACCGGGCCCGGACACAGCGCATTCACGCGGATGCCCTGCCGGGCGAACTGCACGCCCAGCTCCCGCGTGAGAGCGAGCACCCCGCCCTTCGAAGCGGTGTAGCTGATCTGCGACGTCGCCGAGCCGAGCAGCGCGACGAACGACGCGGTGTTGATGATCGACCCCTTGCCCGCCGGCACCATGTGCCGCAGGGCTGCGCGCGAGCAGAGGTACACGCCCTTGAGGTTGACGTCCTGCACGCGATCCCATGCCGGCAGCTCGGTCGTCTCGATCGAGTCGTCGTCGGCGGGCGAGATCCCGGCGTTGTTGAACGCGATGTCGATGCGCCCGTACTCGGCTGCGACCCCGTCGAACACCTCGTTCACCAAAGCCTCGTCGGCGACATCGAGGCGCCGGAACACTCCGCCGACTTCGGATGCCGCCGCCTCGCCGCCTGCCGGGTCGAAGTCGGCGATCACGACGAACGCGCCCTCGGCCGCGAACCGGCGTGCGGTCGCGAGGCCGATCCCGCTCGCGCCGCCGGTGATGATGGCCACACGGTCCTTGAGTCTCTGGGTGAGATCGACGGTCATTGCGGGGGCTCCCTGTGGGCGATCGGATGGTGGGCAGGAACAGACGGGCGGATGCCGCTCACGGCGAATCCGTCGCGAAGAAGACGTTCTTCGTCTCGGTGAAGTGCTCGGCCGCATCGGGCCCGAGTTCCCGGCCGAGTCCGGAGGCCTTCATCCCGCCGAACGGCGTCGTGTATCGCACCGACGAGTGCGAGTTGACCGACAGCACTCCGCTCTTGACGGCCCGTGCGACGCGCACTGCGCGGCCGAGGTTCTCGGTCCAGATGGATCCGGCCAGGCCGTAGATGGTGTCGTTGGCCAGGCGGATCGCGTCGGCTTCGTCCTCGAACGGCAGTACGGCGACGACGGGGCCGAAGATCTCGTGCTGGGCGACGCGGTCCTGCGGCGAATCGGGCAGCACGACTGCGGGCGCGAACCAGAACCCCGGTCCGCTCGGTGCCGACCCGCGGAACGCCACCCGCGAGTGCTTGACGAACGGGGTCACCGTGTCGCGGTGCGCCGCCGAGATCAGCGGACCCATCTCGGTGGCCTCGTCGTGCGGGTCGCCGACGCGCCAGTCGGCCACGGCGGGCTCGAGCAGCTCGAGGAAGGTGTCGAACACCGACCGCTGCACCAGGATGCGGCTGCGTGCGCAGCAGTCCTGGCCCGCGTTGTCGAACACGGCACCCGGTGCGGAGGCTGCGGCACGGTGAAGGTCGGCATCCGCGAAGATCACGTTCGCGCTCTTGCCGCCGAGCTCCAGCGTCACGGGCTTGAGGGCGCGGGCACAGCCGGCGGCGACGTCGGTGCCTACTTCGGTAGAGCCGGTGAAGACGACCTTGCGCACATCCCGATGCGACACGAACCGCTGCCCGACGACGGAGCCGGAGCCGGTGACGACTTCGAACAGGCCCTCGGGCAGGCCCGCCTCGAGAGCGAGCTCGCCGAGGCGCATCGCCGTCAGCGGAGTCAGCTCCGCCGGCTTCAGGACCACGGCGTTCCCGGCGGCGAGCGCGGGCGCGAACCCCCACGCGGCGATCGTCATCGGAAAGTTCCACGGCACGATGATGCCGACGACTCCGTACGGTTCGTGGAAGGTGACGTCGATGCCGCCGGCAACCGGGATCTGCTGGCCGGCCAGCCGCTCGGGCGAGCCCGCGTAGTAGTTCAGCACCTGCCCGACGTGCGAGGCCTCCCATCGGGCGGAGCCGATCGGGTGCCCCGAGTTGAGCACCTCGAGCAGTGCCAGCTCTTCGGCGTGCGACTCCACGACGCGGGCGAACGCGCGCAGCGCGTCGGCCCGGGCGAGCGGGGCAAGTGCCGCCCACGATCGCTGCGCCGTCACGGCGCGGGCGATCGCGGCATCCACTTCGGCGACGCTCGCGCGGGACACCTCACGGATCGGGGCGGCCGTGGCCGGGTTGATGACGGTGAAGCTGCTCACGCGTTCTCCCTCACTCTCGTCCGCGCGGAGTACTCCGCGGCGGCGTCGACCAGGCCGGCGAACAGCCGGCGGTCTTCGACATCGTGCTCGGGATGCCACTGCACCCCGACGAGGTAGCCCTCGCCGGTCGACTCGAACGCCTGCACGAGGCCGTCGTCGGTGTGCGCGGTGGCCACGAGTCCGTCACCGAGGCGGTCCACGCCCTGGTGGTGATAGCTGTGCACGTCGAGCTGCGGCTGCCCGATGATCGCGGCGAGCGCCGTGCCCTCGTCGATGTGCACGGTGTTCGAGGCGAACACTCCCCCGCCCACGCGGAAGCGCTCGGTGCCGAGCACTTCGGGCAGGTGCTGATGCAGGGTGCCCCCCCGTGCCACGTTCACGAGCTGCAGCCCGCGGCAGATCGCGAGGACCGGCATCCGCCGCACTTCCGCCCCGCGCAGCAGCGCGAGCTCCCACGCGTCGCGATCCGCGCGCGGCGGGTCGGTGAGCGGGTGCCGCTCGGCGCCGTAGAGCTCGGGCTGCACGTCGAGGCCTCCGGTGAAGATGAGCCCGTCGAGCCCGTCGAGCACAGCGGATGCCGCAGCCTCGGGATTCGGCTGTGGCGGCAGCAGCACCGCAACGCCGCCCGACGCCGTGACCGCGTCGAAGTACTCCTGCGGCAGGAACGCGGCACGCACGTCCCACACCCCCTGCTTGGCCTGTTCCAGGTAGGTCGTGAGTCCCACGACCGGGGTCCGGCGCGCGGCCTCAGAGCCGTTCGAAACCACGGATGCGCTCCCAGTCCGTCACGGCGGCGTCGTAGGCCTCGACCTCGATCCGCGCCTGGTTGAGGTAGTGCTCGACCATGTCGCCGCCGAACGCGGCCCGGGCGATCGCCGACTCCTCGAACAGCTGCGCCGCGTCGCGCAGCGTCGTGGGCAGGTGGTCGACCCCCGACGAGTAGGCGTTGCCGGCGAGCGGTTCGGGCATCGGCAGCTCGTTCTCGACGCCGTACAGGCCCCCGGCGATGATCGCCGAGATTGCCAGATACGGGTTCACATCGCCGCCCGGCACCCGGTTCTCGGGGCGCAGCGACTGGCCGCGGCCGATCACGCGCAGCGCGCACGTGCGGTTGTCGAGTCCCCACGCGACGCCGGTGGGCGCGAAGGTGCCCATCTGGTAGCGCTTGTACGAGTTGATCGTGGGCGCATAGAGCAGGGTGAACTCACGGAGGGTCGCCAGGATGCCGGCGATCCAGTGCTCCATGAACGGGCTGAAGCCGTGGGCGCCGTCGCCGGCCATCACCGGTGTGCCGTCCTTGCCACGGACCGACAGGTGGATGTGGCAGCTGTTGCCCTCACGCTCGTTGAACTTCGCCATGAACGTGAGCGACTTGCCGTGCTTCTCGGCGATCTCCTTCGCCCCGGCCTTGTAGATCGCGTGCTGGTCGGCCGTCTCGAGCACTTCCGCGTAGCGGAACGCGATCTCCTGCTGACCGAGGTTGCACTCGCCCTTGACGCCCTCGCAGTACATACCGGCGCCGTCCATTCCGCGGCGGATGTCCCGCAGCAGCGGCTCCAGCCGCCCCGAGGCGAGCAGGTCGTAGTCGACGTTGTAGTCGGTGGCCGGCTTGAGGTCGCGGTAACCCTTGGCCCAGGCATCCCGATAGGTGTCGTCGAAGACGATGAACTCGAGCTCGGTGCCCGCGTACGCCGTCAGCCCGCGCTCGGCGAGCCGGTCGCGCTGACGCTTCAGGATCGCGCGGGGCGACTGCTCGACCGGCGCGCCGCCCTCCCACCCGAGGTCGGCCATCACGAGCGCCGTGCCCGGCATCCAAGGGATGCGGCGCAGGGTGTCGGGGTCGGAGATCAGCATCATGTCGCCGTACCCCTTCTCCCAGCTGGACATGGCGTAGCCGTCGACCGTGTTCATGTCGACGTCGACCGAGAGCAGGTAGTTGCAGGCCTCCGCGCCGTGGGGCAGAACCTCCTCCTGGAACAGCCGCGCCGAGACGCGCTTGCCGACCAGTCGCCCCTGCGCGTCGGCGAAGGCCACGATCACGGTGTCGATCTCGTCGGC
>WOYI010069090.1_pt1 | contig 31509 bp, 28 predicted proteins | sample 6423411 | NCBI WGS metagenome assembly WOYI01 (sample SAMN13441803, study PRJNA592873) | oil field metagenome | biome: oil field; feature: oil-well bore; material: oil-contaminated soil; isolation source: oil-contaminated soil from oil-well borehole | place: Germany: Wietze | collected 2016-10-18 ...
TCTTCAACATGGCCAGACCATGCAGCGGAATATCGGGACGGCTCCAGGCGTCGGGCGCGGGCGAGAGATCATCGGTATTGGTTTCGCCCGTGACTTTGAATACCGTGACGCTGATTTTTTTCGGTACTTCCGGGCGTTGCGTAAACCATTCGCCATCGGCCCAGGATTGCATGACCGCTTTGGCATTGGGGCTACCGGCCTTGGCTTTCTCAGAGACATCGTGGAAGGCATCGAACATCAGTAACGTGGATTTAAGTGCAGTCGCGGCGGTGGTGCCGACTTCGGCGTCGTCAAGCGCGTCGATCAGCGGTTTGACGTTGTAACCACCGACCATGGTGCCGAGTAGTTCGGTAGCTTTTGTGCGTGAAATGAGTGTACATGCCGTCTCACCAGCGCCGACTTTTGCAAGAAACTCCGCCTTGACTTTAGCTGCTTCATCAACGCCTGCCGGGACGCGGTGCGTGATCAAATCAAGCAACGTGGCTTCTTCGCCTTGAGGTGGGTTGAGTAACAGATCAACCAAGGCTTCGGTCTGCTGCTTGGTGAGCGGTAGCGGGGGAATGCCAAGTGCGGCGCGCTCGGCAACATGTTGGCGGTAGGCTTCAAGCATGGTGGTTTCCTTTTGTGCGATGGTGAGATGGATGAAAGGTGAATGCGTGAAAAATGGACTGTTGTTTTTAATGGGAAGGCTCGAAAAAATGCTGGGCAGTTTCTGCTGTCATGGGTACACCCGTCGCGCGAGCGCGTTGCAGCAACTCCCAGTAATATCGGTAAGACGCACGGTCGTGTAGTGTGCCTTTCCATGAGATCGGCCCCCAGGCAGCGGCTTGAGCTGCCAGCAAAAGTTCTGCTGCTTCACTGACCGCAGCAAAGTCGGGGCGCATGGCTTCGATGATGGGTTGAATTTGCGCCGGGTGAATGCTCCACATGCGCAAAAAACCAAAGTCGTTGCGTGCGCGTCGCGCATCCTCGAGTACGACGCTAGTGTTACGCAACTCGGTGGTGACGTTGTGCGCGGGCACAATGCCGTTGGCTAATGCGGCTGCGGCAATTTCACACTTGGCGCGAACGATCAGCGGATGCGCAAACTGGCCGGGTGCACGCATCGCGGTATCGGGAATCGCCCCGTGGTGTGCGCTGACGAAGTCCATGAGGCCGAAGTCGATGGACTCCACATGGGGAAGGCTGGCAATTTGCCAGACCTCGTGCAATGCCCCAGGTGTCTCGATAAGAACATGCACGGGAATTTCGCGGGTCACTGCGTGGCGCTGACGCGTCTGGTCAATGGCTGCAATTTGCTGGGCAGCATCATTCGCGCAGTTTGGCTTGGGCAGCACGATGTAGGCTACCTGCCGCCCTGCGCGCTGGATGATGATATCCAGATCATCCCGCCAATGCGGGTGGGTGATGTCATGGATGCGCACCCCCAGTCGCCCGTGGCGGTTGGCCGGGCCCAGCAGCAGCGCACTGACCATCTCCGCATGTTCCCGTTCGTGACCCGCTGCGGCACCATCTTCACAATCAGCCGTGATGTCAAAAACCGGCCCGAGTTCAGTTTGGAGTTGCAGTGCCTTGCGGATCATTTTTTCTGATCCGGCATAGTGTTCGCAAGCGGCAAGCACAGGGAAGGGGCGACTTCCCTGATATAGAACTGCTACGGGATGAAGGCGCTGGCTCACGGGCACGGGCACGGGATTTTTTTCTGCTTCATCCCGTGCATTGGCGGCAAATGGCAACGCGTGTGCAAGGCGCGCAATCAGCCCAGCAAGCTCGCAACACCGGCTTGCTCTTCTTGCAATTCGGCCAGCGTTTTATCCATCATGCTGCGTGAATAGTCGTCGATAGCAAGACCTTCCACACGTTTGTACTGACCGTTTTCGCAGGTGACTGGCACGCCATAAATGATGTCTTGCGGAATGCCGTAGGAGCCATCGGATGGAATACCCATGGTGACCCACTTGCCGTTGGTTCCCAAGGCCCAATCGTGCATGTGGTCAATGGCGGCATTCGCTGCAGAGGCGGCAGATGATGCGCCGCGTGCGGCAATGATCGCTGCACCGCGTTTGCCCACGGTGGGGATGTACTCGTTTTTGTACCAGGCCTCATCATTGATGGCCGCCAATGCAGGCTGACCAGCGACGGTAGTAAACCGCAGATCAGGATACATGGTAGGTGAGTGATTGCCCCACACGAGCATTTTTTCCACATCCACAACCGCTTTGCCTGTGCGTGTGGCCAATTGCGAAATGGCACGGTTATGATCCAGGCGCAGCATGGCGGTGAAGTTTTGCTTTGGCAGGCTGGGGGCGGACTTCATCGCGATGTAAGCATTGGTGTTCGCCGGGTTACCCACGACCAGCACTTTCACATTGCGTGAGGCGACGTCATTGAGTGCTTTGCCTTGTTCGGTGAAGATCTTGGCGTTTTCCATCAGCAGGTCTTTGCGTTCCATGCCGGGGCCACGCGGTTTGGCGCCGACCAATAAAGCGTAATCCGCATCTTTAAATGCCACTTTGGGGTCATCCGTGCCGACCATGCCCACCAGGGTGGGGAAGGCGCAATCATCGAGCTCCATCATCACGCCTTTGAGTGCTGCCTGGGCTTTTTCCATGGGCAGTTCTAGCATTTGCAGAATGACTGGCTGATCTTTGCCCAGCATCTCGCCTGCAGCAATGCGAAAGATCAGCGCGTAACCGATTTGTCCGGCAGCACCGGTAACAGCAATACGAACGGGGGGTTTGGTCATGATGAGAACTCCAGGAGGTAATAGAAAGAAAAAAGAAAAAACAGGGAAGGAACAGCGTTGAATAAAATGAATATCAGTTGAATTTAAGTCTTGGTCTCTAAGTCAGGGTAATGGCGACCATGTACCATTTGCTTAGCGGTGGCATTTACAAACATGCGCGAAAAAGCGCAAAAAGTGCTTTATCCCAATGTGCACTCCCAATGCTTTCCAAGCGTGAAATAGTAATTTGGATATGACACCTTGTCAATATTTGTCATATGTCTTATATATGATACAAGGTTAAGTCTGGACGTCGCTTGGAAAATATGTTCAAATCCATTTCATGAATAAAAGCGCCGTCCTGCCATCGCCGACTTTTAGCCCGCTTTATCGCCAGATAAAAGCGCTACTGGTGCAGCAGCTTCAGTCAGGTGAGTGGCACCCGGGCGAGGTGATTCCCAGCGAAAATGAGCTTGCAGTTCGTTTCTCGGTAAGCCAGGGCACCGTGCGCAAAGCCGTTGATGAATTAGCTGCGGAACATTTGCTGGTGCGTCGCCAAGGCAAGGGGACGTTTGTTGCTAGCCACGATGACCCGCGCGCGTTTTTTCGTTTTTTGCGCTTGATGCCAATCAATGGGGAGATGCAGCAAGCCACGAGCATTCCGCTGGAATGCTGGCGTGCGAAAGCAGGCCCGGAAGCCTCGCGCATGTTGGCGATCAAGGTGGGTGACCCCATTACCGTCTTGCGTCGCGTGCTGCAGTTTGCGGAAAAGCCCATTGTGGTTGATGAAATTTATTTACCGGGTGCCATGTTTGGGGCTATAACCTTGGATATGTTGCGTGATTACCAGGGTTCGCTATACAGTTTTTTTGAGGATCGTTTTGGCGTGCGCATGGTGCGCGCTGAGGAGCGTCTGCGTGCCGTGGCTGCTGATCGGTCGAGTGCCGAGTTGCTCCATGTGGCAGAAGGCAGCCCGTTGTTATCGGTCGAACGTCTGAGTTTTTCTTATGCTGACAAACCGATGGAATGGCGGCGCGGGTTGTATTCCACACAAGAGCATTGTTATTTCAATGAGCTTGGGTAGGCTAACGTAGTCAGGTAATTTGTTACCGGCAACAATGTTCGTATTTAGAAAGGGGATAGCATCACATGTCAGCGTTAAATGAACAGAAAAAACAACGTCCAAAGTTTTTGGATCTGACCGTCATACGTCTGCCACTGGCTGGCTATGCATCGATTCTTCATCGCGTGAGTGGTGCCGGGTTATTCTTGATGCTGCCACTGCTCATATGGCTGCTTGATTTATCCCTGAGTTCAACACCAGAACATCTGGCGCTGTTTGAAAGCATCACGAGGAATGTTTTAGTCAAGCTTGTTCTGTTGGGCTTGATCTGGGCCTTTTTGCATCACTTCTGCATGGGTTTGCGCATTTTGCTGATTGATGTGCATGTCGGAGTAGAGAAGCAGCAAGCGCGGTCTTCCGCAATGGCTGTCATGGTGGTCAGCTTGTCATTGACGCTGGCATTTGGCCTCAAACTTTTTGGAGTTTATTGAGATGAGTCGTCTGGTCGTAGGGGCCCATTACGGGGTAAAAGACTGGCTGGCACAGCGTATCACCGCTGTGCTGATGGCAATTTATACCTTGGTTATTTTTGCAGCGGTTTTAGCGGGTGCGACTAGTTCGCATGATGCGTGGCGAGGTTTCATGGCACATGGTGTGGTGCGATTTGTCACCTTTTTGTTCATCATCAGCCTGGGCTACCATGCGTGGGTTGGCGTGCGTGATATCTGGATGGACTATATCAAGCCCACAAGTATTCGCATTCTGTTGCATGTTTTGACATTGCTGGTTCTGATTGGTTATGCCGGCTGGGCAATTCAGATTATCTGGAGGTTGTAAGAGTGACTTATACCGTACGCAAATTTGATGCTGTGGTGGTGGGTGCAGGTGGTGCTGGTCTGCGTGCTGCGCTGCAACTTTCTGAATCCGGCTTGAAAACAGCCGTGCTAACCAAAGTGTTTCCCACGCGCTCGCACACAGTGGCTGCGCAAGGTGGGGTGGCGGCTTCTTTGGGGAATTCTGAAGAGGATAACTGGCACTGGCACATGTATGACACCGTCAAAGGCTCTGATTGGCTGGGGGACCAGGATGCGATCGAGTTCATGTGTCGGCAGGCCAACCAGGCAGTGGTTGAGTTGGAGCACTACGGGATGCCATTTGATCGGGTCGATAACGGCAAAATTTATCAACGCCCGTTTGGTGGGCACATGTCCAACTTTGGTGAAAAACCAGTGCGTCGATCATGTGCGGCTGCAGATCGTACGGGGCACGCGATGCTACATGCCCTGTATCAGCGGAATGTCAAAGTAAATACGCAGTTTTTTGTCGAGTGGCAAGCGTTGGATCTGATCCGCGATGCGGATGGCGAAGTGTTAGGTGTTGTTGCGATGGATATGGAAACCAGTGAGGTGGTGGCCTTTCATGCGAAAGCAACTATTTTTGCCACGGGTGGCGCGGGTCGCGTTTACTATTCATCTACCAATGCTTTCATCAATACCGGCGATGGTTTGGGCATGGCGGCGCGGGCGGGTATTCCGCTGGAGGATATGGAATTCTGGCAATTTCATCCAACGGGAGTAGCCGGTGCGGGTGTGCTGATCACCGAAGGGGTGCGCGGCGAAGGCGGCATATTGCGTAATGCAGATGGTGAGCGATTTATGGAGCGCTACGCACCGAATGCTAAAGATCTGGCATCGCGCGATGTGGTTTCCCGCTCAATGCTGACTGAGATCAATGAAGGTCGCGGCGCGGGTCCGTACAAGGATTATGTGTACCTTGACCTGACTCATCTGGACCCCCAGGTTATTCTGAAGCGCTTGCCCAGCATCCATGAAATTGGTATTCAGTTTGCTGGCGTAGACTGCCTGAAAGAATATATTCCAGTTGTGCCCACGTGCCATTACCAGATGGGCGGCATTCCGACAAACCGCTTTGGTCAGGTTGTTGTGACAAAGGGCGATGATTTATCGTCTCCTGTGCCAGGCTTTTATGCGGCAGGCGAGTGCGCCTGTGCCTCGGTGCATGGCGCTAACCGATTAGGGACTAATTCATTGCTCGATTTACTGGTGTTCGGTAAATCATCAGGTGAAGCCGCAGTTGCTTCGATTCGAGAAAATGTTAAAGCGCACAAGCCGTTACCTGTTGATGCGATTGAAAAGTCATTGGCGCGTCTGGATCGGTTGAATACGCAAAAAGACGGTTCTAATGTGCATGAAACGCGGGTGTTAATGCAGCGGACGATGCAAAAACATGCCGGGGTATTCCGCTTTAGCCAGTTGCTCAAAGAGGGTGTCGATAAAATTCTCGAAGTAGCTCAAGCGGTTGCACGCACAGAAATTCAGGATAAGTCCAAGGTGTTCAACACGGCACGCATTGAAGCACTCGAGCTGGATAACCTGATTGAAGTAGCCAAGGCCACCATGATTTCAGCGGAAGCGCGCAAGGAGTCGCGCGGGGCTCATGTGCGTGACGATGCCCACGATACGCCTGAAACACCCGATGGCCGCGATGATAAAAACTGGTTGAAACATACCCTGTGGCATCGTGATGGTAATCGTCTTGATTACAAACCGGTACAAATGAAACCGCTTTCAGTCGCTACCATCGACCTGAAAAAGCGTACCTACTGAGAAGGATATAAGGATGACAACGCCCCTCGCAATGCGGACTTTCCATTTTAAAATCTATCGTTACGATCCGGATAAAGACGCCAAGCCCTACATGCAGGATATCTCCGTCGTGTGTGATCCAATGGACAAAAAATTGCTTGATGCAATGGTCAAGCTAAAAGCCAAGGATGATTCATTGTCATTTCGCCGTTCCTGTCGTGAAGGCGTTTGTGGGTCGGACGCCATGAATATCAATGGCAAAAATGGTCTGGCCTGCCTGACTGATCTGGCGGCTTTCCCCGAGGGAAAACCCATTGTGTTGCGCCCGTTGCCAGGCTTGCCTGTAGTACGTGATTTAATCGTCGATATGACGCAATTTTTTAAGCAATATCTTTCGATCAAGCCGTACCTTGTCAATGATGACAACTTGCCTGAGCGTGAACGGTTGCAGTCGCCTGAAGACAGAGAAGAGCTTAACGGTCTTTACGAATGCATCATGTGCGCATGTTGCACAACCGCATGCCCTTCGTTTTGGTGGAATCCGGACAAGTTTGTCGGCCCGGCGGGTTTGCTTGCTGCTTATCGCTTCATTGCTGATACGCGAGACCAAGCGACGAATGAGCGGCTGGATAATCTGGAAGACCCTTATCGTTTGTTCAGGTGCCATACGATCATGAACTGCGTGGATGTTTGCCCTAAAGGATTGAATCCAACCAAGGCGATCGGCAAGATCAAAGAAATGCTGGTTCAACGAGCCGTCTGATTATTTAATCATGCCTGGAGATCGTCATGTTCGCTTGGGAAGGCTGCGCTGGCAATGTCGGCGAGCCTTGTTGGAGCTGGATTTGCTGTTCGAGAGATTTTGGCAGCGGTATGGCGACACGATTGATCTGCAAGATGAAGCAGCACTGGGGCATCTGTTAGCGCTGGACGATTATGACTTGTGGGCATTGGTAAGCGGAACGCAAAAAATTGATGATCCGCAACTAATACAGATGATTGAGCGCATACGCAACGAGTTTGTACCACTTGATCATGAACGGACGAGTGACAATTTTTATTTCAACGCTACCACATAGGGGAACGAGTATGAGTACAAACCGCATCGCAAATTTTTCTGTCGATAGCAAGAACGTTGAATTTCCAGTGATGTCTGGGACACATGGCAATGATGTCATCGACATTCGGACTCTGGGAGCTAAAACAGGCTTGTTTACTTATGATCCCGGCTTTCTTTCCACCGCGAGTTGCCAATCGAAAGTGACTTACATTGATGGTGATAAAGGCGAGTTGCTTTACCGGGGTTATCCGATCGAGCAATTAGCCGACGAGTGTAATTTTCTTGAGGTAGCTTATCTGCTGAAAAATGGCGAATTGCCAAATTTAGAGCAAAAAACAAAATTTGAAGGAACCATCAAAAATCACACGATGGTGCATGAACAGTTAGTTAAGTTTTATCAAGGCTTTCGGCGTGATGCTCATCCGATGGCCGTCATGGTTGGTGTAGTCGGTGCCTTGTCGGCTTTTTACCATGATGCACATGATTTTTCTGATGCAGAACATCGCAGTATTTCGTTTAACCGGCTAGTCGCCAAGATGCCAACGATCGTTGCCATGACTTACAAATACACTATCGGTCAGCCATTCATGCACCCGCGCAATGATCTCGACTACACCTCTAATTTCATGCAAATGATGTTCGGCACACCCGCCGAGGAGTACAAGCCTAACCCGGTGTTAGTGCGCGCACTGGATGTTATTTTTACGTTGCATGCTGATCACGAACAAAATGCCTCTACCTCAACCGTGCGCTTGGCTGGCTCGTCGGGGGCGAATCCGTTTGCCTGTATTTCTGCCGGAATCGCTTGTCTTTGGGGCCCTGCACACGGGGGTGCCAATGAGGCTTGCCTGCAAATGCTGGAAGAAATTGGTGATGTTTCCCGTGTTGGTGAATATATTAAACGTGCCAAAGATAAATCAGATGGCTTTAAGCTGATGGGCTTTGGTCATCGCGTCTATAAGAACTTTGACCCACGTGCCAAGCTGATGAGTAAAGTATGTGCTGATGTTTTGAGCGAATTGGGCCTGGAGAACGACCGCTTGTTCAAGCTGGCTAAAGAGCTTGAAAGAATTGCGTTGGAAGACGACTATTTCATTGAAAAGAAACTTTATCCGAATGTTGATTTTTACTCAGGTATTGTGCAAAAAGCGCTGGGTATACCAACGTCCATGTTCACCTGCATTTTTGCCTTGGCGCGGACCGTTGGCTGGATGACTCAATGGGAGGAAATGATCACTGATCCTGAGTACAAAATCGGTCGTCCACGTCAGCTTTACACCGGAGCTGCTCGCCGTGATGTTATTGAGATCAGCAAGCGTTGAACCATTGGATTAAAAAACAGTAATTCAAAGTAGCCCAATTTTTTACATAGCCCAACGAATGATAAAGGTGATGCCATGATGAAGCAGATGCTGTCTAATTCTTATTTATTTGGCGCTAACACGCCTTATATCGAAGAGTTGTACGACGCTTACCTTGCCAACCCCGCATCGGTTGATCCTGTATGGCGAGACTACTTCGACAAGCTGTCCATTCTGCCGGGTGCTGGCAACTATACTGGGCCGGATGTGGCGCATTATCCGGTCATTGCTTCGTTTGCCCAGCGCGCTAAAGAAGGCACATTGCATTCACCAACGCGCACAATTGCAACGGATGACAAGCAAGTAAAGGTGTTGCAATTGATCAATGCCTATCGTTTTCTGGGAAATCGATGGGCGCAAATTGATCCATTAAAACGAAGCGAACGCCCAGTCATTGCTGAGTTAGAACCTTCGCATTACGGCTTTACTGAGGCTGATTTAGGACAAAGCTTTCAAACAGGCTCATTCGCTGCTTTGCCAGACACCGCGACTTTGCGTGAGATTCTTGAGGCATTGCGTGAGACTTATTGTGGCACCATTGGCTCTGAATACATGTATATGGCGGATATCCAGCAAAAACGCTGGATACAGGCCAAGCTAGAACCGAGCCGTGCAACGCCTTCGCATACAGCAGAAGAAAAGAAGCGATTTCTTGAGCGGATAACGGCGGCTGAGACGCTTGAGCGTTATTTACATACTCGCTATGTGGGACAAAAACGCTTTTCGCTCGAAGGTGGAGAATCGACCATTTTGGCAATGGATGAGTTGATTCGTGTGGGTGGCAGCCACGGTATTCAGGAAATTGTGATCGGCATGGCGCATCGTGGTCGCTTGAATGTCCTGGTGAATACTTTAGGCAAGTCGCCAAAAATGCTGTTTGATGAGTTTGAGGGCAAGAAAGCGTCTGACCTTTCAGCAGGTGATGTTAAATACCACATGGGTTTTTCATCAGATCTTGCTACGCCGGGTGGCCCGGTTCACCTCACGCTCGCTTTTAATCCCTCCCATCTTGAAATTGTGAATCCCGTGGTTGAAGGTTCGGTGTACGCTCGTCAGCGGCATCGTGGCGATAGAACGGGATCGCAAGTCTTAGCGGTGCTGCTTCACGGTGATGCGGCTGTGGCCGGTCAAGGCGTGAATCAGGAGATATTGAATTTTTCTGCCACGCGCGGTTATGGTACGGGTGGCACCGTGCATATTGTGATCAATAACCAGATTGGGTTTACCACATCTGATATTCGTGATTATCGTTCCTCGCTGTACTGCACCGATATTTTCAAAATGATCGAGGCGCCCATTTTTCATGTCAACGGAGACGACCCAGAGGCTGTTGCCTTCGTCACCAAACTGGCCATGGAATATCGGCAAGAATTCAAGCGCGATGTCGTGATTGATCTGGTGTGTTTTCGCAAGCTTGGCCACAACGAGCAAGATGAGCCTATGGTCACGCAACCGCTGATGTACAAAAAAATCCTCCAGCACCCAGGGACGCGCCAGTTATATGCAGACAAACTGGTAGCACAAGGTATCTGTGCAGTCGGCGAGCCTGAGCAAGTCATTGCGGATTACCGCGCAGCCCTTGACCGGGGTGAGCTGCTTTACAACCCAGTGTTGGAAAATTACGCACACAAGTTTTTAATTGACTGGACGCCATTCATTGGCCAGCCCTATACCGATAAATGTAATACCGCTGTGCCGATAGCTGACTTGAAGAGTCTGGCCAAACAAATCTCGACCGTCCCCGATAACTTCACGCTTCATTCACGCGTGCAAAAAATTATTGATGATCGCCGCTCGATGAGTGAAGGCAAGCTCCCGCTGGATTGGGGGATGGCTGAAAACCTGGCTTACGCTACGCTACTGGTACAAGGTTTTGGCGTGCGCGTGTCTGGTGAAGATACCGGACGCGGTACTTTTTTCCATCGTCATGCCGTTTTGCACGACCAGAACCGTGAAAAATGGAATGATGGTAACTATGTGCCATTGCAAAACCTGGGCAATAATCAAGCGCCGTTTGTAGTGATTGATTCGGTGTTATCAGAAGAAGGTGTCATGGCGTTTGATTACGGTTATTCGACCGCAGCGCCTAATGAACTGGTTGTCTGGGAAGGTCAATTTGGTGACTTTGCCAATGGTGCGCAGGTCGTCATTGATCAGTTCATCTCCTCTGGCGAGGCCAAATGGGGGCGCTTGTCCGGGCTTACCCTGATGTTGCCTCACGGCTATGAAGGGCAAGGTCCGGAACACTCTTCTGCGCGGATCGAGCGATTCATGAGTTTGTCAGCAGAAAATAACTGGCAGGTATGTATCCCTACTACGCCCGCACAGATTTTCCATTTACTTCGCCGACAGATGTTACGCAAACTGCGGAAACCATTAGTCATCATTACACCCAAATCGCTGCTGCGGCATAAGGATGCCGTGTCATCGCTGAGTGAGCTTTCCAAGGGAAAATTTCAGACAGTGATTGGCGAAACCGATGAGCTGGACGCTAAAAAAGTGACGCGTGTTGTCATGTGTTCTGGCAAGATTTATTATGAACTGGTGGCGCACCGTCGCGAACAGAAAATCACGAACACCGCGATTATTCGGCTGGAGCAGCCCTATCCGTTTCCGGAAGCCGAGCTTGATGCCGAGTTGGCGAAGTGGCCAAAAGCCAAAGAGGTGGTGTGGTGCCAGGAAGAGCCGCGCAACCAAGGCTGCTGGTACTGGCTGGCTTCGCGCCAGCATCTGGTAAATGCCATAGATCAGGCGGCCTTGTTTCTGGTGAGCCGTCCGGCTTCGGCTTCACCTGCGGCTGGCTACTACTCCAAGCACAACGCACAACAAAAAGCAGTTATTGAGGGCGCATTCGGCGTGCTCAAAGCGCCGCAGTAATTCGTAATTCATTGGAACGAGTGAGGAATATATGCTGATCGAAGTTAAAGTCCCGCAGTTGTCTGAATCAGTCGCTGAGGCGACACTTTCTGCATGGCATGTCAAAGAAGGCGATGCGGTTGGCCGCGATCAAAATCTGATCGATATAGAAACCGATAAAGTCGTGCTGGAGCTGCCGGCACCTGCAGCCGGCGTCATCGTTAAAATCATCAAAACCAATGGCGCTACGGTTGTTGCTGGCGAGGTGATTGCTCATCTCGATACGGAGGCCACAGCGAGCACATCTGCTGCTCAAGCAACTTCAGTACCCGTTGTTGCACAAGCCATCGCTACTCCGGTAGCCATGCCTGCTGCACGCAAGATCATGGAGGAAAAAGGGTTGGCAGCAGCCGATGTCCAGGGCAGCGGGCGCGGTGGCCGCATTCTTAAAGAAGATGTCTCTGGTGCGCCCAAAGCCGCAGTAACCGTGGCTACCGCAGGTGTTGCTGCCGTCCCGCCAGCGCCGACTTTTTCGGTACAGTCTTCCCTGCCTCAGCCCACTGCAGTCAATACGGATGCGATCACTGCGAATCGCTCCGAGCAACGTGTGCCGATGTCGCGCTTACGCGTGCGGGTGGCTGAGCGGCTGCTTCAATCGCAAGCCACCAATGCCATTTTGACGACTTTTAATGAAGTCAACATGGCACCTGTGATGGAGCTGCGCAAAAAGTATCAGGAGAAATTTGAAAAAGAACATGGTGTCAAATTGGGCTTCATGTCATTTTTCGTTAAGGCGGCTGTCGCTGCACTGAAAAAATATCCTGTGATTAATGCCTCAGTCGATGGCAATGACATTGTCTATCACGGCTATTTTGACATCGGTATTGCTGTCGGTTCCCCTCGCGGTTTGGTTGTGCCAATTTTGCGCGATGCCGATCAAATGAGCTTGGCGCAAATTGAAAAGAAAATTGCTGAATTTGGCCAGAAAGCCAAAGAGGGCAAGCTTTCACTCGAAGAACTGACGGGTGGCACGTTTACCATTTCCAATGGCGGCACTTTCGGATCGATGCTTTCCACGCCCATCATCAATCCGCCGCAATCCGCCATTCTGGGGATTCATGCGACCAAAGACCGTGCAGTGGTTGAAAATGGCCAGGTTGTTGTTCGCCCGATGAATTATTTTGCCATGTCGTACGATCACCGCATCATTGATGGCCGTGAGGCCGTGCTCGGTTTGGTGACCATCAAGGAAGCACTGGAAGACCCTGCGCGTCTACTGCTCGATATATAACGTTTAGCGCGAGTTGGCATTAAAGATTAGCGTTGAAAATTACTGATTCTGAAAGGTTGTCTCATGTTCAAACAATTTGATGTTGTCGTTATTGGGGGTGGGCCGGGTGGCTACGTGGCTGCTATTCGCGCTGCCCAGTTAGGGTTGTCTACGGCATGCATTGAATCCGAATCCTATGCCGACCCGAAAGGTGCAGTTCGGTTGGGCGGAACGTGCCTGAATGTGGGCTGCATTCCTTCCAAAGCACTATTGCAATCATCTGAATTGTTCGAGCAAGCAACCCATTCTTTCATCATGCATGGCATCTCTGCGAGCGATGTGAAAATGGATGTGGCCACCATGGTCAAGCGCAAAGATAACATTGTTGATCAGCTCACGAGTGGCATTAAGAGTTTGTTCAAGAAAAACAAAGTCACCTTGCTAGCGGGGCACGGAAAATTTGTCGGCCGCGAAAATGACCGCTGGCAAATCGATGTCAGCGGCGAGACAGTTGAAGCAACGCATGTCATTGTGGCGACTGGATCTCAGGCGCGCCATTTGCCAAATATTCCCGTGGATAACAAAATTGTTTGCGACAATGTGGGGGCGCTATCTTTTGAAACTGCGCCCAAACGACTAGGCGTTATCGGGGCAGGCGTCATTGGCTTGGAGTTGGGTTCTGTTTGGAAAAGACTTGGTTCTGAGGTCACCATTCTTGAAGCGATGCCGGATTTTCTCGTGTCAGCTGATGCGGCAGTTGCAAAAGAAGCATGGAAAACATTCACGCAAAAGCAGGGCTTGGCGATTCACTTGGGCGCGAAAATCACGAAAGTGGATGTCACCAAAAAAGGCGTCACTGTGGCTTATGAGCTAGGTGATGAGTCAAAAGTGCTGGAATGTGATCGGCTCATTGTGTCTGTGGGGCGTATTCCGACAACTCACAGTATCGGTGCTGAAACTGTTGGTTTGGTGATGACAGAGCGTGGTTTTATTGCGGTTGATGCGCAGTGCCGCACCAATTTACCCAATGTTTGGGCGGTAGGGGATGTCGTGCCAGGCCCCATGCTTGCCCATAAAAGCATGGAAGAGGGTGTGATGGTTGCTGAATGTATCGCTGGGCAAAAAGGTCATGTCAATTATGACGCTATCCCGTGGGTGATCTATACCCATCCGGAAATCGCCTGGGTTGGTAAAACAGAACAACAATTGAAAAATGAAGGCACTGAATACCGTGTCGGACAGATTCCTTTTGCTGCCAATGGTCGCGCATTAGGGCAGGGAGACACCACCGGTTTTGTCAAAATGCTGGCATGCGCCCAAACGGATCGTATTCTCGGCGTGCATGTTATCGGTAACAATGCCTCAGAATTGATTGCAGAGGCCGTAGTGGCGATGGAATTTAACGCCTCTTCGGAAGATATTGCCCGCATTTGCCACGCACATCCCACCTTATCCGAAGCAATGCATGAGTCTGCATTGGCGGTTGACAAACGCGCACTGCATTTTTAGTCTTTGTCATTGCAGCACTTTGTTATGGTGTTTTGCGGCGGCTGGGTAGTGCTTCATTTTGGTAGCAAGGCATGGGTTCGCCAGTGGCCAAGGCGCTTTTTATCGATGTTGTAATCGATGTTGTAATAACTCACCCCATGTCCTATCGAACTCTTAACGTTGTTAAAGACGGTGTGCGCCGAGCGTTCAGTGCAACGCTTGCCGAGCGCAATATTGTTGCCGATGCTGAACAACTCATTGCCGTGGAACGGCTGCAAGTGTTCTATGACGAATTGCTTGCTCTGAAAGCTGCGCGGCGTAATCGATTGCGCAAGTTCTTCATTCACCCTGAGCTACCCCGAGGGGTTTGGCTTTGGGGCGGAGTCGGTCGTGGTAAAAGTTTTCTCATGGATTGTTTTTTTGAAGCTGTCCCTTATCAGAGAAAACGGCGTGTGCATTTTCATGCCTTCATGCGCGAGGTGCATCAAGCACTCAAAGCGTATCACTTCGAAACAGATCCTCTGGCCAAAGTAGCCGCCGACATTGCACGAGATACTCGGTTGATGTGTTTTGATGAATTTCATGTGTCAGATATTGCCGATGCCATGATTCTTGGCCGCTTGATGAAAGCCTTGTTTGATGGTGGCGTTATTTTTTGTATTACTTCCAATTACCCACCCGATGGCCTTTATCCGAATGGGTTGCAAAGACAAAATTTTTTACCAACGATACAGCTATTGAACCAGACGCTGGATGTGTTGAAAATTGATGCCGGCATAGATTACCGCCTGCGTACCTTAGAGCAAGCAGATATATTTTTAGTCGAGGATTTCGTATTTGCCACTAAAGCGTTGCAGCAGATGTTCCGTCAGCTGGCGGGTGGTGAAGGATCCACGCAGGCCATCACCCTGGTGAATCGCGATTTACCTGTGGTGCGACGTGCCCAAGGCATCATCTGGTTTGATTTTGCGACACTCTGTGCAGGCCCGCGTTCGCAAAATGATTACCTGGCGTTAGCTGAGGAATATCACACGGTGATGTTATCTAACGTGCCTAAAATGACCCTTGATGATTCAAGTGCAGCGCGACGGTTTACCTGGCTGGTTGACGTGCTTTACGATCACCGGGTGAAGTTGATTATCAGCGCAGCATGCCCTGCCGAAGCGCTGTATGTGCAAGGCCCACAAGCGATTGAATTTGCCCGCACGGTTAGCCGTTTGATTGAAATGCGCTCACACGAGTATTTGGCTAGTGCCCATAAATCAGCCGTCGCATTAACTCCGGATGAAAAAAGAACGACGTAAAAATAGTGCTTGATTTACTTGGCGAATGCTCGGTTAGAATAAGTCATCCTTACCCGGAGGCAAACCGAATGCTGCATGCTGGAGAAGCCGCGCCTGATTTCTTGTTGCCCGATGCGGACATGGCGTGGGTCGATTCCCGTTCGGTATATGGTCAGTACCATGCCGTGTTGTTTTTCTATCCTCGTGACAACACGCCTAACTGCATTATTGAAGCCGCTGATTTTTCAGATCACGAAAGTGAGTTTGCCAAGCTGGACTGTAAAATATTCGGTGTTTCACGTGATGATTGCTATTCACACGCAAATTTTCGTGATCTGCATGGCTTGTCTGTGCCTTTGCTTTCTGATGAAAAAGGCGAGGTATGCCGACAATTTGGTGTTAGCCAATACCGTGAGCATGACGGCCACAAAAAACTTTGTATCATTCGCTCTACGTTTATTATCGACAAAAACGGCATTGTTCAGCATGCGCTTTACGATGTGCAGCCCAAAGGGCACGCCGCTATGGTTTATCAACTTGTTCAACGTTTAAATGGCAAAGGAAAGCATCATGCAAATCGCTAGAAACAGCGTCGTCACTCTTAAATATACGGTTAAAGATCCGGATGGCAATCTGATTGATGCGGGTAATGCGCCACTCGTCTATTTGCATGGTGGTTATGGCGGTATTTTTGATCGCATTGAAGAAGAAATTCAAGGCAAAGTCGCTGGTGACAGCATTGAAGTCAAGCTGCAACCTGAAGACGCTTTTGGCGAATATGACGCTGAATTGATCATTATCGAGCCGCGCAACCTGTTTCCGGAAAACATCGAAATGGGTACCCAGTTTGAACGTGGTGACGAAGACGATCGGTTATATACAATTACCGATATTACGGAAGATAAAGTTGTTGTCGACGGGAATCATCCACTGGCCGGCATAGCGTTGATTTTTTCTTGCACGGTGACGGAGGTTCGTGCTGCAACAGCGGAAGAAATCACCCATGGCCACGTTCATGGGGCGCACGGTCACCACCATTAATCCCCAAATACGATGCAGGGCATATTTCCTAAACGGAGATATGCCCGTTTTAGAGCCGTGATAGCCGTGATGACTGAACTGAACTGGTCTGGTCAGCTGTTTTTCCCACTGCCGATTTCATCTGCAGGAGCATCTCCGCCGAGTGCTTTATAGAGTTGGGCCGCAGCAGTGAGCATTGCACTGCGCACCTGAATGACGTTTTGTTGCGCTGTGAATGCATCGCGTTGCGCATCCAGCAACTCAAGGTAACTGGAAACCCCCGCGCGGTAGCGAGCATCGACAAGTTTTAAGCGTTCGGTTTGAGATTTTTCAGTAGCGTTCAGGGCGCTAAGTTGCTCACTCAGCTGATCACGAGCAGCCAAGGCATCGGCCACTTCGCGGAAGGCTTGCTGTATGGTTTTTTCATACTCGGCAACAGCGATGACTTTGCGCGCTTCTGTCAGGCTAACGTTGGCTTGCGTACGGCCGGAATCAAACAGGGGCTGTACCAAGGACGGGGCAAAGCTCCATGCGCCAGTGCCAGCGTCAAACAAGCCGGAGAGCGTTCGACTGGCCGTACCGAAGGCCAGGCTCAGCCCGATGCGTGGAAAAAATGCGGCGCGGGCGGCACCGATATTGGCGTTCGCCGCGAGCAAACGTTGCTCGGCTGAACGGACATCCGGACGACGCAGCAACACCTCACTAGGCACTGATACCGGCAACGCAGGTAATTCGCCTTGGTCAATTAGTTGGCGACTTGGTGGCAAATCCTGAGTTACCGTGCCGACGAATAAAGCTAGCGTATTGCTGGCAAGGCGCTGGTTACGCTCGAGATTGGCGAGCTCTGCGCGTGCTGACTCATAGGCGGCGTCTGCTGCCAGAAAGTCAAGATCACCGGCGAGACCGACATCACGCCGCTTGCCGATGAGCCGACGACTGTCTGCACGACTATCCAGTGTGGCCTGCGCTAGAAGGCGCCGCTCATCGAACTCTTGTAATGAGTAGTACGCGTTGGCTACGTCAGCGATCAAACTCAAGCGAAAGGTTTCGCGGGCTTGGGCTGTTGCAAGATAGTTTGCGCGGGCAGCGGCATCAAGATTTTTAACTCGACCCCAAAAGTCGAGCTCAAAGGCTGTCATGCCTAAATTGACATCGTATCGACGGTTGGTTTGAGCCTGTAGCGTGGGGGATAATTGTGCAGGAGTCCGCGCAGCTGACTGTGCAGCACCAAGATTTACGGTGGGCAAACGATCCGCATGGGTGATGCCATATAGTGCTTGAGCTTCTTCTACACGAGCAATGGCAATGCGCATGTCACGATTGTGATCAAGTGCTGCTTCAATCAAGCGCTGCAAGCGAGGATCCGTAAAGAAGCTGCGCCAACTCATCGGCTGTACTACCGTGACGCTCGGGGACTCATGAGGTACCGTGTCACCAGCACCGACTTTTGCATAAGAGGGCCATTGCGCAGGCACAGGGAGCTCTGGCCGTTGATAGACGGGAGCAAAAGAGCAACCTGCAAGCGTGAGGGTCGCCGCCCAAGTGCATAACTTATGCATCGTGTGACTCCTTATGTGGTAGTGGCTTTCCAGGGAAAATACGACGCACGACCACAAAGAAAATCGGCACAAAGAACACTGTCAGGAGGGTGGCCGTAAACATGCCACCGATCACACCCGTTCCAATGGCATGGCGGCTTTCAGCACCTGCGCCGGTTGAAATTGCGAGTGGAAAAACTCCCGCGATAAATGCAATGGAGGTCATCAAGATAGGCCGGAAGCGCAAGCGGCAGGCTTCGAGCGTAGCGTCAATCAAGCTCATGCCATCATCTTGGAGTTTACGTGCAAATTCGATAATAAGAATCGCATTTTTGGACGAAAGACCAATAATCGCAATGAGCCCAACTTTAAAATAAACATCGTTAGGCAAGCCCCTCAGGGTGACGGCAAGTAACGAGCCAAATATTCCGAGCGGTACTGCAAGCATGACTGCAAACGGGATCGACCAGCTTTCATACAGAGCCGCAAGACATAAAAAAACTGCGATAAGGGAAACGGCAAAAAGCAACGGCGCTTGGGCACCTGCCAGTTTTTCTTCGAAAGCAATGCCCGACCATTCAAAGCCAATACCCAAGGGAAGTTTGGCTGCGATACCCTCCATGGTGGATATCGCTTCACCGCTGCTTTGACCAGGGGCAGGGCCGCCAGAGAGCTTCATTGAAGGCAAGCCATTAAAGCGGTCAAGCCTGGGTGGCGCAACAATCCAATGGGGTGTGACTAGCTCACTGAGCATGACCATTTCACCTTTATTGTTGCGCACCGGTAAGCGCAGGATCGTATCAACGGTCTTGCGCGTATTGGCTTCGGCTTGCATTTGCACGCGCAAGACGCGACCCTGCATGACAAAGTCGTTGATATAGGCCACACCCAAGGCTGATTGCATGGTCTCGTTCAGGTTTGTCATGCTGACGCCCAAGGTTTCTGTTTTTGTGCGATCTACATCCAGGAATAGTTGTGGCGCGGGCTCTTGGCCTTCAGGTCTTACACCTGTCAGGTGGGGATTTTGTGACGCCATGCCAAGCGCAATATTCCTGGCTTCAAGGAGCTTTTCACGGCCAATACCCCCACGATCTTGTAAGCGGAAGTCAAACCCGCCGGCGGCAGCCAACTCAGGGATAGGTGGTGGATTGATGGTGAAAATCAGCGCTTGCTTGATGTTGAAAAACGCCATGTTAGCTTTGCGTATCAGCACTTGGGCGGAACTATCGTGCGCACTGCGCTGATCCCAGTCTTTTAGTGTGACAAAAGCCAGTGCAGAGTTTTGACCGCTACCAGCAAATGAAAAACCCACGACACCAACCACATGTGCAACTTCAGGTTGTTTCATGAAATACTGTTCGACGTTGTCCAGTATCTTGATGGTTCGACTCGTGGTAGCACCGGGAGGTAATTGGATCATGGTGACAAAATATCCTTGATCTTCTTCAGGAAGGAAGCTGTCCGGCAAGCGACTAAACAGCCACACCGCTGCAACAATGAAGAGCAAATACAGAACAAGGTAACGTGCACTATTTTTAACGAGACGTGACACACTCGATACGTAACGCGTGGTGGTTCGATTGAAGAAACGATTGAATCGCCCGAGCAAGCCGTTTTCCATTACTTCCACTTGATTGGGATGCGCCTTGAGTAGGGTCGCACATAACGCGGGTGTCAGCGTTAAGGCCATCATGGCAGAAAAACCCATTGTCAGGACAAGGGTGACTGCAAATTGTCGATAGATGGCACCGGTTGACCCACCAAAAAAAGTCATCGGCAGAAATACAGCAGAAAGCACCACGGTAATAGCAATCACCGCGCTGGTAATTTGCCCCATGGCCTTTTTTGTGGCATCTCGTGGCGATAGATTTTCTGTAGTCATCAGCCGCTCAACATTTTCAACGACCACAATTGCGTCATCAACGACGATACCAATAGCCAGTACCATGGCGAAAAGGGTTAATACATTGATTGAGTACCCTAAGGCATACAGTCCCAACACGCCACCCATAAGCGCAATAGGCACAACGATTGTTGGAATGAGTGTGGCGCGCAAGTTACCCATGAATAAATACATCACCAGGAATACGAGAAAAATAGCCTCGAACAAAGTGGTGATTACTTCACGTATCGATATGGCAACGAATCGGGAGGTATCGTAAGGATTCATCCAGTCGATCTTTCCCTTCGGAAAAAAGCGGGCGAGCTCTGTCATTTTCGCTCTCGTTGCTTGCACCGTATTCAATGCATTGGCGCCCGGGGATAAGCGTATGGCAATATTGGCACTATTTTTCCCATCAACTCTTGATGAGCGCGTATAGGTTTGTGCGGCCAGCTCAACTCGTGCAACGTCTGCCAAACGTAGCGTTGAGCCATCAGGATTGGTTCGGATAATGATTTTTTCAAATTCCCCAGGCGAAGTCAGGCGACCCCTGACCGTGATCACAGCATTTATTTCTTGTCCTGGTACTGCTGGTAATTGACCTAATTCACCTGTAGCAACTTGTATGTTTTGTGCGCGAACTGCATTTGTAATGTCGCCAGGGGTTAGATGATAAGAAAAAAGCTTGTCGGGGTTCAGCCAAATCCGCATGGAATATTCGCTACCAAATAGCAAGGCTTCACCTACACCAGTTACGCGTCGCAGGGGCTCGAGCAAATTGGCTGTCCCGTAATTACCCAAATCTGTCGAATCAAGGCTGTTGTCAGGTGAAAATAATGCCAAAAACATGACAAAGTTACGCGCTGATTTAGTCACGGTTACGCCTAGACGACGCACATCATCAGGTAGCCGCGCTTCTACCCGTTTGATGCGATTTTGCGCTTCTACGGAAGCATAGTTGAGATCAGTTCCAGGCGAGAAGGTTAACGTGACAGAGCCTGAGCCAACCTCAGAAGAGGATTCCATGTACAGCAGGTTTTCAATACCGTTCATTTCCTGCTCAATTAGTGCTACAGCTGCTTCTTCGACAATTTGCGCAGACGCACCGGGATAATTGAGTGAGATAGTCAAGCCTGGAGGGGCTACGGCAGGATATTGCGCGACGGGCAAGTTTTGCAGGGCGAGGGCGCCGCCCAAGCAGATGATGATGGCGATTACCCAGGCAAATATAGGGCGATCGATGAAGAAATTAGGTAGCATGGATCAGCCTGCTTTCTTGCCGTTGGGCATTTTAGATGCTGCTGCTGGTTTGACTGTACCCGGTGCTTGCCATGGAATCGCTTTGAAAGGCGCACCGGGACGCATTTTTTGAAACCCGCTGACGATAATTTTTTCACCGCCCTTTAGACCTTCTGTGACAATGAAATCACCATCGGCCATGCTGCCGGTTTTAATGGGTTGCGGCTTCGTTTTATTCTCACCAACGATAAGCAGGACAAATTGCCCTTGCGGTCCTGTTTGCACCGCAGATTGTGGGATGCGAACAACATTCTCGGCAATGGCGGAAGGGAAGCGAACGCGGGCAAACATGCCTGGAAGGAGCATGCGTTCAGGATTAGGGAATTGTGCTCGGACCGAGACTGCGCCAGTACTTGGATTAACGGCCAAGTCTGAGAAAAGAATCTTGCCCGACAAAGGGTATTTGCTACCATCTTCCAAGAGGAGCTCTACTTTTGTGGATACAGCGTGTTTTAACGTACCGGCTTTCAGCGCGGCTTGCAAACGAAGCAATTCGCTACCGGGTTGTGTGAAATTGACATAAATAGGATCAATCTGTTCGATAGTGGCTAAGGGCGTCGTCTCACCACGGCCGACTAATGCGCCCTCTGTGACAGAAGCGCGGCCAATACGACCTGAAATCGGTGCTGGTACCCGCGTGTTTTCCATGTCAAGGGAGGCGTGTGCCAGAGTTGCTTGGGTTTGCTTATAACGCGCATCTGCTGTGTCGTATTCTTGCTGGCTAACTGCTTTTATCTCCAGCAAGGGTTTGTAGCGAGAAACCACCAAACGAGCTGCTTCGACATCGGCTTTTGCTGCTTGATAAGCAGCTGCATACGTGCGGGGATCAATGCTAAACAATGTTGCTCCGGCTTTAACATCCGAGCCTTCAGTAAATAAACGCTTTTCAACAATGCCTTCAACGCGGGCCCGTACCTGGGCTGTGCGCCAGGCTTCGATGCGAGCAGGTAAATCTTGGGTCAGGGTTGCAGATCCAGTAGTCGCCGTGATGAATTCAACCTCTGCCGGGGGCATGCCACCACCTGGCCCACCTGCGGATGGAGGGCCGCCATTGCCAGGCTTCTGGCCACAGCCAGTGAGTCCGCTGCTGATTAAACCAATCAGCAGCATAGTGGTGACGGAAATGTGAGAAATTTTCATGACGACTTATCCTTGAATACTGAGCAATAGTAATTTGGTTAGCGACTAAGACTAAAAGTGGTTATTCTTTAACGGCTTCTACCGTGATCGTTAGCGTGACTTCATCGCCAACAAAGGGTGTATGTTTCCCCATGGCAAAATCAGAGTGTTTGATTTTTGTCGTGGCATTGGCGTCGCAGGCATCTTTTTTTAGCAGGGGATGTGGCATGCAGTGAAATTAGGTGGCATCCAGTTTTACCTTCTGGGTAATCCCTTTGGTTGTGAGGTCTCCTGACACCGAGGTTAGTTTGTCGCCTTCAAACGTGAGCTGATCAGATTTGAAAGTGATGGTTGGGAATGTGGCTGTATCAAAAAATCTGTGCCTTGAATGTGGGTGTCGAACAGTGCGTAGCCGGTATCTACTGATTTAGCAGCGATGATCACATCAACACTGCCGGTTCCTGCGGCGCGATCCAGGGTAATTTTCCCTGTGGTTTTATTAAAACGTTGCATCTGGTTTGAATAACCCAGATGGCTGTATTCAAAGCGAGGAAAGGTATGTGAGCTTTCAATTACATAAGTTTCTGGTGCTGCGAGCAAGGAAGAGGCAAAGCAGGCAGCAAGTGCGATAAAAGCAATTTTCTTAATCACGAGAGTTCTTCTGAGTGGGTTGAGAAAATAGACTATCTGGGGCGCGTTGATAGCATGCGCATGAAAATTCCATCGCGGTTAATAAAGTGATGTTTTAGCGCGGCCAAAATATGTAAAGAGACGAGGCCGAGTAGTGTGAAGTTCAACACCTCATGAATTTCCTGAAGCAAATCTCCCAGTGCTTTGTCTTTGGCAATTAGGTCAGGTAGCGGAAAAACGCCGAACCAGACTGTTTGAAACCCCTTGGCAGAACTCATGAGCCAGCCTGAAAGGGGGATGAGCAGCAGGAGTAAATACAAGGAGTAATGCACAGCATGTGTGGTGATTTGCTGCCAACGAGGCAAAGAGGCGGGTAGTGCCGGTGGGCGGTGCGAGGCACGCCATAGCACGCGCAAGATGGCAAGCATTAACACGGTAATGCCAAGCCACTTATGGTAACTGTACAGCTGAAGTTTAGTGGGTGATAAAGGTAGCTCATGCATATATACGCCGAGAGGAAAGGCGGCCAGGATCAATAGTGCAGTAAGCCAGTGGAAGGCAATGGCAGTCCTTGTGTAGGTTGTTGAATTGGACCGACTCATAGAGTTTTTCCTTTGATTTTTTGGCTTTCAAACGCATGGCGCAAGTTGCTCAGAACTTCTTCAATATGGCTGATTTCTTTTGTTTGAAGATGCGCGAAAGCTTGACCCATATACGCTAAGTGTCCAGGAAATACCTTCTCAAACAGAGTTTGCCCTTTTTTGGTTAGCGTGATGATCTGACTGCGTCCGTCGAGGGTGCTGCGCGTTCTGTTAACCAGCCCTTTGATCTGCAAACGATCAACGACGCCAGTCAGTGTGCCTTTGGTAATTAAAGTTTTCTCGACCAGTTCTTTAGGCGTCATGCCTTGACCATTTCCCAATGTGACAAGAATGTCAAACTGAGAAATCGTCAGTCCTTGCTGGCAGATGTCTGCACTAGCATACCCTTCAAATGCTTGATAACAGTGGACAAGCTCCCTTAAGGTGGAGCGTAAGATTGCCTGTGGCATACGCAAGAATTAAGTAGATAATTAGTTCTAACAGGAACCAATATAGCAAGATGCTTAGTCTGCGTCAATAAAAATTGCCTATTCGCAAAGCATAGCCAAGTCAGAGGCAGAGATGTTACTCAGTAAATAGTTCAAACAATAAGTTGCGCAGCCATTGGCATGCCGGATCACGGTGTGATCGGGCATGCCATAGCAGGTTGATATCTGTTGGGGGAAGCATGATTGGGTGGGGCACGTACACCAATCCAAATGGTTCGCAAAGAATTTCTGCCAATTTGTTTGGGATCGTCGCGACAAGGTTGGTGTCCCGCAGTAAATAACCAGTGCTTAGAAAATGCGATACGCGCAGCCTTATTTTCCGCTGCGTGGCTTGGCCTGCCATGATTTTGTCGAGCAACTCGTAGTCGCTACCTTCGGTGACAATAGTTAAGTGATCAGCCTCCTGAAATTCATTTATCCCGAAAGTGCTGCCTGCCATGGGGTGTCCACGTCGGAAAGCGCAAACATAATGTTGCAGAAAAAGTCGACGTTGATAAAATCCAGCCTGCAGGTGTGGCAGATGGCCGAGGGCAAAGTCAACTTCGCCGGACTCTAAAGCGAGCTTCAGTGAATCTCCGACACCGGCACGGGTTGTCTGCAGCGTAACCCCGGGCGCTTCTTTAGCGAGTCGATCCATTAACCTCGGCATCAAATAACTTTCACCAATATCGAAGGCTGAGATCACAAATTTCCGCGTGCTTTTGGCCGGGTTAAAACTCGTCAGGTGGCTAAGAGTTTCCTGAATAGTCGCTAATGCTTGTGCCAACGGCGCGGCTAATTCTTCTGCACAGAGCGTGGGGGCCATCCCTGCGGATGTGCGGACAAAAAGCTCGTCGCCCGTCAGCTGTCGTAAGCGTTTAAGGGTGTTGCTCATCGCGGGTTGCGAGAGGCCTAGATTATCCGCTGCCCGCGAGACATTCCTGTCGATATACAGGCGGTGGAAGGCTACCAAAAGGTTAAGGTCGATCGAACGAAGCTTCATATTCTTTAGGGTCGCACCAATGGCTTACATGTATTTGTTATGTGAATGGAAACTATTATATAGACAAGTTTTTGGGATGCCTTTAATATTGTATGCTTCGTTCCCAGTCTGTCTGAGCGTGGTTCAATCGGTCGGGGGTGTCAATGTTTAATTAAACCATCAGGAATTGATGTATGAATACTCGTGTAAAAATTTGTAAGCTTGGAGATATTGCCCCAGGTGAAATGAAACCTATTGATGTGGCTGGCCTAAAGCCCATTGCCCTCTTTAATCTTGATGGAACGCACTATGCAACAAGTAATATTTGTACGCACAATATTGCCATGATGACCGATGGTTATTTCGAAGGTGAAGTTGTTGAGTGTCCGTTGCATGGTGGAAGTTTTGATATAAAGACGGGTGAGCCACTGTCTTTCCCTTGCGAAATTGCGCTACAAACCTACCCTGTTATTGTTGAAGGCGATGAGATTTATATCGAGGCGGAAGTGGAGGCGTAATCTGTTGCTGTTGCTGTTGTTGTGTTTTTAGTGTTTTTTTAATCGCGTTATCGTTATAAAAAAACAAAAAAAGCGTGATTTTTTTTGACCCATTTCTGGAGATTATTTATGAAGGTACTCGCATTTGAGCAGCTGGCTTACCGCCATTTCGCGTCGGATTACGCAAGCAAGTACGATTCGGTAACCACCATGCCGTATCACGCGCTGGTAGATCGCAAGTTGATGCATCAGGATCACATGCACTTTCTGGATGAAATGATGCATGCCGCGCGTTCTGGATTTGATGGCGTGGCAACAACCGAGCACGAACAGGCGAGCTATGACATCCTGCCGAATCCCAATCTTCAAATGTCGGCGCTAGCCTATGCTACGCAAAGCGAAGGTTTGAATGTGGGTCTTGCTTGTGTGGGCCGCTCATTGGCCAAGACGCGCGAGCCCCTCAGGATTGCCGCTGAATACGCAGTTTTGGATCAAATCAGTGCGGGGCGCCTGGTTGCAGGTTTTCCGATTGGCCTGAGTTACGACGTTAATCGTAACAACGGCATCCCGCCAATTGAGACCCGTGCGCGGTTCTATGAAAATCTCGAATTGATCAAAAAAGCATGGCGTTCTGAAGAGGTTTTCGCGTGGAACGGCAAATACAACAAATATGCGGAAGTGAATGTGTGGCCGCGGCCGTTTCAGGATAAGCCCCCGGTGTGGGCGCCAGCGATTGGTAACCCCGTCACGCTGGGAGGCATCATCGATAATGATGATAATTTCCTGTACCTCAGCTGGTTTGGTCCCAAGCTTACCGGCAAGCGGGTTTTTGATCGGTACTGGGATATGGCTGAAGAGCGCGGGAAAGATCGTAACCCCTATCGTCTGTCGTTTGTCCAGGCGGTATTTGTGGGTGAAACCGATGCAGAAGCTCATCGTGAATATGGTCCGTATATTGAGCAAGGTTACCGTACAGGTCTTGGCGCTATCCCCATGCAATCAATGGGGCTGCCGGGTTATGTTGATATCAAGGGGCTGGAATTCATTATCAGAGACCCGGGCGATTTTGGCATTGTTCCGAAGATGCGCACGATTGACTATAAAGAGCTGGTCGACAATCAATGCGCGATTGTTGGCGGGCCAGAAACTGTCGCCCAGCAGCTGATTGAAATAGTCAAAAATTTCCGTATCGGTCACTTGGTCATCATGGTTCATATCGGTCCCATGCCGCATGAGTTGGTCATGAAGAATATTGATATGCTTTCCAAGCATATTCTGCCTAAGCTAAAGGGAATCTGGGAGGATGAAAACTGGGAAAACCGCTGGTGGCCAAGTGGTGCTCGTTAACCCCTAGTCGGGGGTTATGTAGCTTTCCTATATTTATTTATATTCATCTGTTACAGAGTTCCGATGAACAGTCCCGTTGTGCTGATTAAGTGATTCACGCAGCACACACAAAAGACCAGGAGAAAATTTATGTCTGCACAAGTTGTTATCAAAGGCCCGGAGCGTACAGAAGTTGTCAAGGCGTGGAATGATCAGATTGATGTTCAAGTAAAAGTTGCTGGAAGCGGCCCCGCATTGGTTTACCTTCACCCTGCCGCTGGTTTGTACTGGGACCAGTTTCTCGACAAGCTGGCTGAAACGCATACGGTTTACGCACCGGAAATGCCGGGGACAAGCTTTGGCGACCCGTACGCTATTCATAAGGTAGATACCTTTCTTGATCTCGTTTTGATCTACGAAGAGGTTCTGCGCAAGCTGGGCCTCAAACGTCCCGTAGCGATCGGCCAGTCTTTTGGCGGTATGCTGATGTGTGATCTGGCAGCCCATTTCCCAGATATTTTCAGCAAGATCATCCCGCTCGATCCTGCAGGGTTGTGGCGTGATGATGTTCCGGTGCTGACCAATCAACTGTACCTTGATAAACCGGAAAATCTGCCAGGCTATTTGTTTCTTGATCCATCCATTCCTGCCGCGCAGGCCATGTTCACCCCGCCTGCTGATCCTGAAATGAGGGTCAAGCATATTGCACATGCGGTTTGGTCGCTCGGCTGCGTAGCCAAGTTCATCTGGCCCTTCCCAGATCAGGGTTTGGCGAAGCGAATTCACCGTATCAGCGTGCCTGCGCTAATTATCTGGGGCAAGCAAGACAAGCTCATTCCTGTGGCTTACGCTGAAGAATTTCAAAAGCGCATTGCGAATTCTCGCGTTGAGATCATCGATCAATCAGGCCATATTCCGCAGATGGAGCAGTTGGATAAAACACTGGCCTTGGTCAAGGCGTTTATTGCCAGTTAGGCTTTGATTTATGGAGAATAGTTTTTCGATCAAGGTTGATGGCACTGGCGAAGAGTTTTCTGTTGCCAATAACGCTGCGGACACTCTGCTTGGCGCAGCCTTGCGCCAAGGCTTGGGTTTTCCTTATGAATGCAACTCAGGCGGATGCGGCAGTTGCATGTTTGAAGTGGTTTCCGGTGAAGTTAAAGAACTATGGCCTGAGGCGCCGGGGCTATCTGCCAAAGCGCGTGAACGCGGTCGACGTTTGGCTTGTCAATGCGAGCCAACCAGCGACTGCGTCATTAAAGTGCGCCTCAAGAGTGATTATGTGCCATTGCATCGTCCGACACGGGTGGCTGCTACTTTGGTTGAGGTACGCAAACTCACGCATGATTTAACCGAGTTTTGTTTTAAAACGCCTGAACCGGCAGCTTTTCTGCCGGGGCAATTTGCTTTGCTGCATCTGCCGGGTGTTGAGGGCGCGCGTGCATATTCGATGTCCAATCTGCCTACTGATGGTGGCACTTGGAATTTTATTATTCGGCACGTACCCAAAGGTAGAGGCACCACTGTATTGTTTACTCAGCTTAAAACAGGCGATCAAATCGATATTGATGGTCCGTACGGCTTGGCTTACCTTCGGCCTGAAAGTCCGCGCGACATTGTTTGCATTGGCGGCGGCTCCGGTCTTTCGCCGATGGTGTCGATCGTGCGTGCCGCTGTGCGTGATCCTCGGTTAGCTGGTAGAAAAATTACCTTTTTCTATGGTGCACGTACCCCCAATGATTTGTGCATCAAAGAGTTGCTGGCTCGTGATCCGCTTATGGCTGAGCGCGCAACCATCATTCCGGCAATATCCACGCCTACTGAAGGCTGGCAGGGCGAGCAAGGCTTTATCCATGAAGTCATGCAGCAAAAACTGGCTACGGGTTTTGAGAATTACGAGTTTTACTGCTGCGGCCCACCACCCATGACAGAAGCGCTCCAGAAATTATTGTTGCTGGATAAGCGCGTCCCTGCGCAGCAATTGCATTTCGACCGGTTTTATTAAAATTCTTAAGGAGATTTACAAATGAGTAACACCTCTCGTGTGTTGTCTGTTAACGATATCAATGGTGCCTGGGCAATTATGCCAACCCCTGCCAAGCCTGGCGCTGAAGACTGGCGCATGACGGATACTGTTGATCTGGATGAGGTGGCGCGTGTTGCCGAAGAGCTGGTGAAGTCGGGTGTCAATGGCATTCTTTCGTTAGGTACGTTTGGTGAAGGCGCTTCACTCACGTGGGAAGAGAAACGTCGGGTGATTGGCACGATGGTTGAAACCGTGCGTGGGCGAGTGCCTTATTTTTGCGGCACCACCTCGCTGAACACGCGCGACACGATTCAGCAAACCAAAGAGGCCTACGACATTGGCGCTGATGGCACCATGCTGGGTTTGCCCATGTGGCAGATTTGCGATACCAAAAGTGCCGTAAATTTCTACCGTGATGTTGCAGAAGCTGTACCGGATATGTCGATCGCGGTGTATGCCAATCCCGAAGCCTTTAAATTTGATTTCCCGCGGCCTTTCTGGGCGCAGGTTGCCGATATTCCACAAGTAGTTACCTGCAAATACATTGGTGTTGCAACCCTTTATCTTGACCTGATGCTAACCAAAGGAAAGATTCGCTTTTTGCCGATTGATATGGACTACGTTCCGGCTGCCAAGATTGATCCAGAAAATATTACTGCCTTCTGGACCAGTGGCACTAACTGTGGCCCGCTGCCCGCGTTGCACCTGCGCGACGAGGTAATCAAGGCGAAAAAAACTGGTGACTGGACAAAAGCGACCGAGCTGCAAAATGCCATTCTTCATACAGCGCAGTCCCTGTTCCCGAATGGGTCATTTAAAGATTTTTCCCTGTACAACGTGCAACTTGAAAAAGCACGTTTTAATGCCGGTGGCTGGATGAATGCAGGGCCTGCACGGCCTCCTTATCGTTTCGATACCGTGCCCGAAGCTTATCTCGCCGGTGCGCGACTGTCTGGCGAGCGTTGGGCAGAGCTGCATAAAAAGCTCAGTCAGCAAGCCAGCTAATCAGACCAGTCCTTCAGTCCTTTTGACAGCCCTTATTTTCAGTTCTTAAAGAAAGCGATTTCATGAAAAAACAGCTTGAATTCTTTTTTGATTTTATGAGTCCGTTTGCCTACTTGGCCGAGACTCAACTGAGTGCATTAGCCGATCGCTTTGGGCTGGAAATAAGGTACGTTCCGCTTGATTTACCGGTGGCAAAATTAGCTGCAGGCAACAACGGGCCATCCAATCGTCAAGTGCCAGCCAAGCTGCGTTACCTGACGGCTGATATGCAACGCTGGGCCAAACGCTACAATTTGCCGCCGCTTGTATTTCCATCAAATTTTGCTTCTGAGCGAGCCAATCGTGGTTTGTTTTTTGCGATTGATAAAGGCCAGCAGCGTGATTACGTACACCAAATGTTCCAGGCTGTTTGGGGGCGGGGCGAAGATATGACTGATGAAGCGGTATTGCGTCGTGTTGCAGAAGGCCTGGGCTGGTCGGGTGATGAGTTTCTGGCCTATACGGTAGGGGAAGACTCTGCCCGGCGTTTTGCCGAGGCAAATAAAGAGACACATGACAGAGGCGTATTTGGCGTGCCGACCATGTTTGTTGACGGAGAAATGTGGTGGGGCAATGATCGATTGCAGTTTGTCGAAGAATATCTGGCATCGCAATCCAGCTAATCATTCCTGGCATTGCGCAGATATTTTATTCAAATAAGCCCATAGATGAAGGGCTGAAAAATTGAGGAGTTTTTATCATGATTGATGTAGCCGGTTTGGTTGATGTCAAAAACGGTACCCAGGCCAAGAGCATATTCTGGGACGAACAAATTTATCAACTTGAGCTGGAGCGTATTTTTGATCGCTGCTGGCTATTTCTCACTCACGATAGTTTGATCCCCAATCCAGGTGATTTCACCACAGCCATCATGGGTGAAGACGAAGTTATCATCGCTCGTCAGAAAGATGGTTCGGTCAAAGCCTTTTTGAATTACTGTCAGCATCGTGGTACGCGCGTAACATCAGTTGAAGCAGGGAATACGCGATCATTCACTTGTACTTATCATGGCTGGTCTTACGGGATTGACGGCTCATTACAAGCGGTGCCATTTGAAAACGAGTTTTACAAAGGTGTGCTGGATAAATCCACGCATGGCTTGACGGAAGTTCGTTGCGAAAGCTACATGGGTTTTTGGTATGGCAACTTTGATAAAACTGCCCCTAGTTTGTATGACTACCTAGGCGATTATCGCTTTTACCTGGATGTCTGGATGGATTCCACGGGCGGTGCTGAACTCATTGGCCCCCCCACGCGCACTTTGCTCAACTGCAACTGGAAAACACCCGCTGAAAATTTTGTGGGCGATGCTTACCACGTGGGCTGGACCCATGCGGCTTCGCTCAGTGTGCTCGGTGGTGAGTT
>WOYI010816080.1_pt1 | contig 31501 bp, 29 predicted proteins | sample 6423411 | NCBI WGS metagenome assembly WOYI01 (sample SAMN13441803, study PRJNA592873) | oil field metagenome | biome: oil field; feature: oil-well bore; material: oil-contaminated soil; isolation source: oil-contaminated soil from oil-well borehole | place: Germany: Wietze | collected 2016-10-18 ...
GTGACCTATCCTGACAACTTCATGGATGAAGCTGAGACCACTATCAGCGTTATCTCAGGTCTAGCTGATGATCCGAAGATTAAGGCTATCATTGTAAACCAGGCCATTCCTGGAACAACTGAAGCTTTCCGCCGTGTTAAAGAAAAGAGAAGTGATGTTCTGTGTATCGCCGGTGAGGCTCACGAGGACCCAGGTGTAATCCAGAGTGCAGCTGATTTGGCTGTGAACAATGACTTCATTGCTCGTGGTTACCTGATCATTCGTACTGCTCATGAACTTGGTTGTGATACCTTTGTTCACATCTCCTTCCCCAGACACCTCAGCTATGAGACGATGAGTCGCCGTGTAGCGATCATGAGGGCTGCCTGTGCAGAGTTTGGCATGACGTTTGTCATGGAGACCGCTCCTGATCCGACCAGTGACGTTGGTGTTGCCGGTGCTCAGCAGTACATCCTTGAAAAAGTCCCCGCTTGGATTGAGACCTATGGCCAGAATGCAGCTTTCTTCTGTACCAACGATGCTCATACCGAGCCCCTGCTCAAACAACTTTTGGCTTACGGTGGCTACTTCATTGAAGCTGACCTCCCCAGCCCTCTGATGGGTTATCCTGGCGCATTGGGCATCGACCTTTCTAAAGAGGCTGGTGATTTCGCCGCTATCCTGAAGAAAGTTGAATCCTCTGTTATCGCCAAGGGTGGCGCTGGGCGCTTCGGCACCTGGGCTTTCTCCTATGGTTATACCAGTACTGCAGGTTTGGGCCAGCATGCTATCAACGTTCTTAGGGGCGAGAGTGAACTGCTCAAGCTCAGTGACATAATGAAAGCTTATGGAAAGTATACTCCTAATGCTAGGTGGAATGGTGCTCCTTACTCTGACGTCAACACTGGCGTCCGTGCTAAGAACCACATTCTTATTTACCAGGATACCTACATGATGGGTAAGGGCTACATGGGTAACGCTGATCTCGTAGTTCCAGATAAGTATTTTACTATCAAATAAGTTTTGTTATTGAGCTAATAGGGGGAGAGTGGTACTCTCCCCCTTTATATCGATTGGAACTCTGGAGAGTTCTTTTCCTGTAGCGGTATTTTGCTTCTATACATACGGCCTTGGTCGTCACCGTTACGTCTTGTTGACGTAAGGGTCACACCCAAGATTGAAAGGATTTATCATATGAATGAAAAAGGAACCCCGTTGCTGGAGATGAAACACATCAGCAAGGACTTTTTCGGTAACCAAGTTCTCACAGATGTGAATTTTACCCTCAGACCGGGTGAGATTCTCGGCCTTGTAGGAGAAAATGGTGCAGGAAAGTCGACACTGATGAAGATTCTCTTTGGCATGGATGAGATTCATCAGACTGGTGGATTTGGGGGCGATGTTATTATCAACGGAAAGAAGGTTGCGTTTGCTTCCCCTATTGATGCATTAGCCGCGGGTATAGGAATGGTTCATCAGGAGTTTTCTCTCTTGCCTGATTTTACCGCTACTGAGAATATCCTGCTTAACCGGGAACCTCTGAAGTACACCGCACTTTCCGAACTGTTCGGAGAACGCCTCAAAGTTCTTGACAGGGAAAAGATGACCGAGATTTCTGAAAAGGCGATAGGGCGACTTGCTGTCACCCTGGATGCTGAGATGATGGTCTCACAAATGCCTGTAGGGCATAAGCAGTTTACCGAGATTGCCAGAGAACTGAGCAAGGAAGCGACTGATATTTCTGAAGGCATTAAGCTTCTGGTTCTTGACGAGCCCACTGCTGTCCTCTCTGAACAGGAGGCTGATAGCCTTCTTACTGCAATGCGCCTGCTCTCCGAGTCGGGTATAGCCATCATCTTCATCACCCATAGGCTGCAGGAGATTCTTGATGTATGTGACACCATCATGGTTATGCGCGATGGAAAGATCATCAAGACGGTCCCTGCTAAAGGGGTACTGATTCCTGAGATTGCAAGATGGATGGTGGGTCGTGAAGTTAACACCGCACATCATAAGAAAGTGGTGGTTGATACTAAAGATCGTGAAATTATGCTGAGACTGCAAAATCTCTGGGTAGACATGCCAGGAGAGGTTGTTCGAAATGTGAATCTGGATGTCTTCAAAGGGGAGATCATTGGTATCGGGGGCATGGCTGGCCAAGGCAAGCTTGGTATTCCCAATGGTGCTATGGGCCTTTTCCCTGCAGGTGGACAGATTTTCTTTGAAGGTAAGGAAATTCCCCTCAACAATCCTAGAAACGTCCTTGATGCAGGGATGGCCTTTGTCAGTGAGGATCGCCGTGGGGTAGGGCTCTTGCTTGATGAGAGCCTGGAGTGGAATGTCTCGTTCACTGCTATGCAAGTCCAAGAGAAATATTTGAGGAAGAGATTGGGGGGGCTGTTCAAGTGGAGGGACCAGAAAGCCATCCAAGAAGCTACCGATTCCTATGTGAAGCAGATGGAGATTCGTTGCACCAGCACCAAGCAGAAGGCGAAGGAACTCTCTGGAGGAAACCAGCAGAAAATTTGTCTTGCCAAGGCTTTTGCTGTTGAGCCCAAACTGCTGTTTGTGTCGGAACCCACACGTGGGATTGACATCGGGGCAAAGTCTCTGGTCTTGCAGGCTTTGAGGAAATTTAATGAAGAACAAGGAACTACCATTGTCATGATCTCTTCCGAGTTGGAAGAGTTGAGGTCAATCTGTGACCGTATTGCCATTGTGTCTGATGGCAAGGTTCTGGGAATCCTTCCCGCAACCACCGATAGTGCCGAATTCGGCCTCATGATGGTTGGACAGAAGAGTGAATTGGTTGACGGAGGTAGTGTATGAACGTGAAAGTAGAAAAATTGATTTCTACCCTACTGCAAGCGGTAAAAGCATTTGGTTTGCCTCGTATCATCATCGGAATGTTTTTGCTGTTGCTCTTTATTGCAGCGCCTTTTGTTGGCGTTAATATTGGGACCAGCCTCTCTGATACGTTTAACAGATTTGGTATGAATGCTGTTATGGTCTTGGCTATGGTTCCGATGATCCATAGTGGTTGTGGCCTGAACTTCGGCCTCCCCTTGGGGATCATAGCAGGTCTGCTCGGAGGCACCCTCTCCATGCAGTTCAATTTTACCGGACCTGCCTCCTTTATGATGGCAATTGTCTTTGCAACACCGTTTGCCGTTATCCTCGGATGGGGATATGGGCAGTTGCTCAACAGGGTTAAGGGCGGAGAGATGATGATCGCTACCTATGTGGGTTTTTCCTCTGTAGCGTTCATGTGTATCATGTGGCTCTTGTTACCATACAACAACCCTACGATGGTCTGGGGGTACGCCGGCACAGGCTTACGTACGACCATCTCCACCGAAGGGTATTATTTGCATGTGCTCAATGATTTCCTTTCCATCCGTTTGACTGACCATCTGACCATACCTACTGGTATGTTCCTCTTCTTTGCACTGCTTGCCTTTATCATTTGGGCGTTTTTGCATACCAAGACAGGTACTGCCATGACTGCTGTAGGGTCAAACCCAGTGTTTGCCCGTGCAAGCGGAATACATGTAGATAACATACGCGCCTTGAGTGTGATGATGTCTACCTGGCTTGGAGCACTAGGTATTCTTGTCTATCAACAGAGTTTTGGATTTATCCAGCTCTATATGGGACCTTTCTATATGGCTCTACCGGCAGTATCGGCCATTCTGATAGGAGGTGCTTCTGTAAACAAGGCCACCATTACGAACGTCATAGTTGGAACCTTCCTATTCCAGGGAATTCTGACCATGACCCCTTCAGTGATGAATTCAATGATTCATACCGATATGTCTGAGGTTATCAGGATTATCGTCTCCAACGGTATGATACTCTATGCCCTGACCAGAAGAACGGAGGCAACTCGATGACGCTCCACAGAACTAACTTCCAGAAAGTGAAACGCTTTCTGGGAAATAATACGGTAACAATTCTCTTTTTGGTGATTTGTGCTTTTGGCATACCCCTCAGTGGCTACTCTGCCAACTATCTTGTCAGTGAGGTAGTCGTCCGAATAGCACGGAACTCCTTCTTGATTGTCAGCCTGCTGATCCCTATCCTCGCTGGTATGGGCCTGAACTTCGGTATGACACTCGGTGCCATGGCCGGCCAGATTGGCCTGATCTTCATCAGTGACTGGGGTATCGTCGGGATTCCTGGCATGCTGCTTGCCATGATCATATCCACACCCATCTCCGTAGCGCTTGGAATCTGGTGTGGGAAGATCCTCAACATGGCCAAGGGCCGTGAGATGGTCACCAGCTACATCATCGGTTTCTTCATGAATGGTATTTACCAGTTGGTAGTCCTCTATGGTATGGGAGTCATCATTCCTATCCGTTCGAACGCCCTGTTGCTACCCCGTGGTTATGGTATCCGTAATACCGTCAACCTTATTGGCATAAGGAAGGCATTGGACAGCCTCTTGATGATTCGTCTGTTCAATATCCCCATTCCCCTGTTCACCATGATCGTAATCTCGCTGCTGTGTATATTCGTCCTCTGGTTCAAGAAGACCAAGCTTGGACAGGATATGCGCGCAGTCGGACAGGATATGGAAGTTGCCCGGGCATCTGGAATCAAGGTTGAGCATACCCGTATCGTCGCTATTGTCATCTCAACGGTGTTTGCAGGGTATGGTATGATCATCTACCTGCAGAACATTGGAACCCTCAATACCTATAACAGCCATATGCAGATCGGCATGTTCAGTGTTGCCGCCCTCCTTGTTGGAGGTGCGACCGTAAGCCATGCAAAGATTCGTAATGTTTTCTTGGGAGTCATCCTGTTTCACCTCATGTTCATCGTTTCGCCCATGGCGGGAAAGAACCTTATCGGTCAGGCACAGCTTGGTGAGTACTTCAGAGTCTTTGTCTCCTATGGAGTCATCACTGTCTCGCTGGTTCTCTACGAGATCAGGAAGAAACATGACCGGGGTATAGCAGGGCAGATCCTTGCACAAGAACAGGGGGTTGAGGTATGAAGATGACCTTTGATAGGACCTTTCTGATACGCGCAGTAGCGATAGTGGTTATCCTGTTGTTTGCCATGATGCTGTTCTTCATTGGAAAGCAGCATACTGTCCTTTTGGACAACAAGACCATTACCGTAAATGGTGAGGAAATTACTGCCTTGAAGATGGTTGAGGTACAGGTGAACAAGCTCCCTTCCCTTGAGTTCTACCCACGGGATAGGGACAAGGTTGATGTGGTACGGCAGACGCATACCATCACAGTATCCTATACAGATGCTGGCTGGAATGAGATAAGCATCACCAGGAAGTTCAAGCTGCCTCTGATGGAGGAGATGTCCATCATCTCCATCCCCGCCCTGGTAGCCAATCCTGATGCACCCCAGGACGTCTGGCTTGAGATGTATGAGCTCCCTGCCTATGCTGTACAGGCATCACCAGAAGATGAGGTCATCGTCACTGATGATCTTGCAGGCTTGATCTCTCTATAACGATACAGAACAAAGAGGCATATACTCTCCAAAAGGACACCTGTTGAAGTGGTGTCCTTTTCTGTATGGTTTTCACTGTTTGAGAAATATTGTGATAAGGGAAAATTAGGGTGTCTTTGTTTGGGGAAAAGGCTCCTCGTTACCGAAAAGAGCCTATTTTCTTGGTCAGTTTGTAAAGAAGCTATCCCCGATATCGGGGCGGTACCAAGCTCCTGGGAATGAGATATGCTTGACTCCCTTATAGGCGTTTTTGTTGGCATCCATGATGTTGTACCCTATACCCACTACGGTGACACAGCGGCCTCCATCGGTTACCAGCGTTCCGTTGTCAGAGTGTACACCGCCAAAGAAGTAGAATGGGGAACCCATAAAGGCGTTACTCATGAGCGCAGCAGGGATGGGCTTTAGCTCTTTGCCTACTACAGGATCCTCTGGGTACCCTTCAGATGCTACCACAAGAGCGACAGCAGAGTTGGTGGAAACCTCAAGGGTAAAGGTAGAGAGCGTGTCTTCCTTCATAGCGGTAAGGATGTCGATGATGTCGGTTCTGAGCAGAGGAACGATGGCTTGTGCCGCCGGATCATTGAATCGTACGTGATAATCTACAAGTATCGGGCCTTGTTTGGTGATGATGACGCTGATGGTCAGCACTCCCTTATAGGCCATCTTCTCGGCCTTCAACCCAAAGAGTGTCGGTTCTATGATGGTGTCGACAAGAGACTTGCTGACAGATTCCTGTAGTGGTACTGGGCAGATTGACCCCATTCCTCCGGTAGGAAGCCCGCCGTGGCCTGCCTTCATGTAATCGCTTGACGTGGGTAACATCATGTAGCCCTTGTTGTCGACTAGGAGGGTAAGGGTAATGGGAAGGCCTTCGAGATGGTCCTCAAGCAGGATTGAGGCGCTTTGGAGAATCTTCTTGGAGAACCTCATCAAGGCATCATAATCGCTTGAATCGATCATGACACGGCTTGGTGCGATGGTATTGCTTTTGACGACAAACCGCTCACCCTTGTGTCTATTGAGGTAATCTGAAAGGTCTTCCTCGTTATCAAACACGTGGTGTGTAGGAGTGGGAATATTATGCCTATCTGTAAACTTTCTTGAGAAGTCACGGTCGCCTTCAAGCTTTAAAGCCCTGCTGGGCGCCCCGAATGTATCGATGCCCCGTTCATTGAGGTAGTCGATGACGCCAGTGAACAGGGGAGCCTCTGTTCCGATGAATACGAACTCAATGGCATTTTGTCTGCACGCTTCATACACCTGCTTCGGATCAGCTGGATCTATGGCAAGATTTTTAGCAATGGATTCGGTGCCTACGTTTCCTGGAGCTACAAACAGACCATTGATAAGACGACTCTGGGAAAACCACCATGCAATGGCATGGTCTTTGGCTCCTGAGCCCAGTACTAGTATTCTCATTGCACTACCTTCTCACTGATTTTACTAACCTTAACGTACCATTTTACCTGTTGAGTGGTCAACAACTAGCTTGGAGCCTATGCATAGCTTCCAGGTAATCTTCCCTCTTGCTCGCCTTCACCACTTCCTGCTTAATTGCAGAGGTGTTGGCAATTCCCTTGAGGTAGGAACATGTATGCTTGCGCATTTGGATGCATGCGCTCTTTTCCCCATAGTGGGCGATCATGAGGTCGAGGTGTCGCAGGATGATGGCAATCTTCTGCTCAAGGGAAATGATTCGTTCCTCCCTTTCCTCGAGAATGTCTTTAGCCTGTTGGAAAATGAAGGGATTGCCTATGGCTCCTCTGGCAAACATGATTCCGTCGATACCAGTTTCTTGGAGCATTTTTTTTGCATCCTGAGCATGGAACAGGTCCCCTGAACCAAAGATGGGGACATCATACCCGTTTGTAATGCAGTACTCCTTCAATGTCTTCAACTTTGTCCAGTCGGCAAAAGGTGCATATCCCTGGGCACTAGTCCTTGCATGCAGGGTGAGCATGGCCGCTCCCCCATCCAAAGCCGCCTGGGCAAACTCCAGATAGTTCTGACTGTTCGCATCCCACCCTGTACGGAACTTTACAGAAACAGCAGTAGGTATGGTATTTGTTATCATCTTAACAATTTCTGTGATGAGTGGAGGGTTTTTCATCATCGATGACCCTGCCCCAGTCTTCGTGACCTTAGGAACGGGGCATCCGCAGTTGATGTCTATGAGGGTGGGGTTATACCCTTGAAGCTGTTCAAGGGCGCCTGGAAGGGAATCGGTTGTGCCCATGAACAGTTGGACAGCATACTCAGTCTCATTCGGGGCCTTCTGAAGCAGGGCAAGAGTTTTCTCGCCCTTGCGAAAAAGCCCTTCTGTGCTAACCATCTCGGTGAAGGTCAGGTCTGCTCCCATCTCGATACACAGGGAACGGAAGGGCACATCAGTGTAACCCGCAAGAGGTGCGAGAAAAAGATTCCCTTTGACACGGGTGTTTCCTATCATTACCGGATGATACAGGTTTTGTTTGTTCATACGTCCTTTGGAAGGGAGAAGGCCCTTAGGCTGTTAGCATAAAGACTTTCACTGAGCTCTTCAAGATAGGTTTCCCTGATTTCACTGAGGGTCTTTGCCGTCTCAATGATGTAGGATATCTTGTTTCGTTCACCCTTATAAGGGTAGGGAGTCATGAACGGGGCTTCACTTTCTATGACGATTCTATCCAGGGGGAGATTGTGTGCAACCTCCTGGATGGCTCTGCTGTTCTTGAATGTAAGGTTACCGGCAAAGGAGAACGAAAGATTGAGCGAGAGCGCTCTCTTGGCAAAAGCCCAGTCCTCTCCAAAGCAATGGAGAATTCCTCCCTTAGGGGGAAGTTTTTTCTCTAGGATGTTCAGGAGATCTTCACCAGCGTTCCTGTTGTGAATGATGATAGGCAGGTCAAGCTGTTTGGCAATGTCCAGATGCCTGAGGAACAGCTCTACTTGTGCGCTCTTATCACCACCGAACATATGGTAGTAGTCAAGTCCGGTCTCCCCAATGGCCACAATCCGTTCTTTTTTCGCATGGAGGAGGATTCTTTCTTCCCAATCCCTGCCAGGATTGGCCACCTCAGTGGGTGATACCCCTACAGCATGGTAGACTCCGTATGCACTCTCGAGGTTTGCATAGGTCTTCTCAAAGTCTGAAAGACTATTGCAGATGCTCACGATGTGTTTGACCTTCTTGACTTTAGCAAGTTGAACTGCCAGCAGTTGTTCCATTTTGTCATCTTGGAGCAACCCTATATGGGCGTGCGTATCAAAAAAAAGCATACAGGCTCCTTGAGTTTGGATTCTCGCTTGTTCTGGAGAGTGTATAAAATATACCATGAGCAGAGGTAATCGTCAATATACGTAATTCACAGAGCAGAAAATACTTATATAAAAGACACATAGAGTTTGACAATTATTCTTACTCGTGATAGCGTAAGTTTTAGTGAGTATGCTCCGCCCTTGTGGCAAAGGATTAGCATGAAAAAAGATCGTGTACGTAGTGTTGAGAAGGCTCCTGTGAGAAACAAGCCTTCCAGCGCTTATATATATATGGTAAAGAACACCTCTTCAAATGAGACAACAATCTGTGCTTGGGATACGGTTCTCTACCCAGGGACTTCCGTCGTTTCTCCTACCCGTTATGGGCTTGATATGGGCGTCATTGTTGCAAGTGCTCATAGCTTGGGCAGAGAGTACCAGAAGGGTAATGACCAGTGCCGTGGGGATTGTCTCCACTGCGAATCCCTTGGTGAAGAGGAAGCTGTTGACTCCGAGCAAGAGGGAGTTGAAGAGCTGGCCTCTGGCGAGGAATTTACCTATAAAGACGAACCTGATGAAGTATTCGATGATGGATGTCCTGGAATGTCTCCCCCTGAGATGGTGCAGCTTTCAGGGGATATCCAGTGGATTGATCGGTTGGCCACCCCTACTGATATGTCCCGCTATCAGGAACTCTGTGCCAAGGAAGACGAGGCGATGAGGATCTGTAGGGAAAAAATCACCATGCACAAGCTGCAAATGAAACTGGTGACGGCCCACTTCCTGCTTGGAGAGCCTAAGATTATCTTTTTCTTCACCGCTGATGTCCGGGTGGATTTCAGGGAATTGGTCAAGGATTTGGTGTCTGTATTCCGTATTCGCATCGAGTTGAGACAAATCGGGGTCCGTGATGAGAGCCGCGTCCTTGGAGGTCTTGCTGTATGTGGGCGTGATTATTGTTGTCACAGTGTGACGGACAAGCTCGATCCTGTTTCCATCAAGATGGCAAAAGAGCAGAATTTGTCGCTCAATTCCATGAAAATTTCCGGTCCGTGTGGGCGTTTGCTCTGTTGCCTCTCCTATGAGTTTGACTTCTATGTGGAAGAGAAGCGAAAGTACCCATCAGAAGGGAGTAAGCTCAAAGTAGGGTTTGAAGTGATGAAAATTACAGAAATCAACATTCTTAGAAAAAAAATTACGCTGTTGGGAGCAGAAGGCAGAATGATCAGCATCCCCCATTCAGCTGTTATTTTCAATGAAGGAGCCAATCGCTGGGAGATTACCAAGGAGTATTCAGCCGAATATTTGTCGAATTGATATAAAGCATTGTATTGACCGATTTTAGAGAGTGTGATATTTTGTTTAATCGTCGGCCCTCGTTGCCGATTCTATATTTATACAAGAAATACGTATTCTAAGTGATATGTTTGGAGGTATTACGTGATTAACAAGTCTGCTGAAAAAAGAGAGCGACAAAACGCCGTTCGCAGAATGAGGAACCGTGCTGCAAAAAGTACTATGCGCACAGCCATTAAGAAATTTGACGCTGCTTTGGTAGCTGGGGATGTGTCTAGCGCTTCTGCTGCACTCGACCTTAGCCTCAAGTTGCTAGATTCAACAGCAAGTAAAGGCGTCATCCATTCCCGTACTGCTGATAGAAAGAAGTCAAGACTGCATGCCCGATTCAACAAAATGAATGCTCAGGGTGCTGTTCAGGCATAACAGTATAGTTCTGAATAATAATTACCGGTGTGTTTGGAATACCGGCCTACGCATGATAAATAGATTTGTTGAAGGAGTTACCATGGCAGAACCTAAATTGACAAAAGCGGCCATTATTGAAAGTCTTCATGAAAAACATGGACTGAATCGGTCAGACATCCATATGATAATCGACGCATTTTTTGAAGAGGTGAAAGCTGGGCTTAAGAACGACCTGGTCATCGAACTGCGCGGTTTTGGCACCTTCGAGGTCCGTACCCGTAAAGGTAGGGAGAGGGCTCGTAACCCCAAGACAGGAGCTATTGTAGCAGTAGAGACCCACGGGGTAGCTATTTTCCGTCCTGGAAAAGAGCTCAAGGACTATGTCTGGGATTTACGTGAGAACAAAGCTGTCATTGACTGATTGACCATACTGGTCGAATGTAGGAGAGACTCTTTTGCATAGCTTGAAAAAGAGACGGAGCCTCAGAACAGTCTGTTCTGAGGTTTTTATTTTGGTGGTTACAGCCTTCGTGTACTCGATGGCTTTCCCTGGCTTCATTACCAATAATGGGTTTGGATTCATCGCATTTTTTGCATTAATTCCTCTTTTTGCCGTCATTAGAAACACAACCTGGAAACTGGTCCCTGTCTATGGGTTTTTCTTTGGGTTTGTCTTCTATCTGCTTTTCAACTACTGGTTGAAGACATTCCACCCTTTGGCAATCCTGATCGTACCAATTATCAAGGGTGGGGAGATGGTTCTGCTCTTTCCCTTGCTGAAAGCAGGTGAGCGCCTGTTTAAGAAATATGGCTACTTAGTGCAGGCTGTCATATGGGTGGCCTATACCTATGTGAGCCAGAACTGGTTTGCAGGCTATCCCTATGGGACCCTTGGGTATGCTGTCTACGAATACCTTCCTCTCATTCAGATTGCTTCGCTGGTAGGCGTATGGGGAGTAACCTTTCTTCTGGTAATCCCCCAGACCTTCCTTGGGACCTGGCTCTGTGATCGCTGGTGTTCAGATGGTGATAGCCTGGTACAAACGCTCAGGATCCACCTGATTCCTGTTATAGCATACGGTGTCCTGCTCCTTGCTTCGCTCATCTTTGGGTTTGTAAGCATCCAGTATTGGAATGCCCAAGAGCCTGATACGAGCTGGAGAGTTGCAACAATCCAGCACAATGCAGATACCTGGGCAGGTGGATATACAACGTACAAAAGGAACTTCAACAACCTCAGGAAAATGAGTCTTGAGGCTCTCGTTGCAGAACCAGACATGATTCTCTGGTCAGAGACAGCTTTTGTGCCCTCTGTTGCCTGGCATGAGAGATACCCTTCTGATGAGGCGACCTCTGCCTTGGTTGAGGAGTTTGTATCCTTTGGTAAATCACTTCCTATCCCATTGTTGAGCGGAAACCCTGAAGGGGTCCTTGATGATCCTCTCAAGCCTGCTCTGCTGGAAGACGGGTCGTGGAACCGTAAGGATTACAATACGGTTACCTTCTTTGAAGGGGGTAAGGTCAAGAATTCCTATAGGAAGCAACACTTGGTTCCCTTTACTGAGCACTTTCCCTATGAGAAAGAATTGCCTTGGCTGTATAACCTTCTTTTGGCAAACGACTATAACTGGTGGGAAACAGGATATGAGAGTGTCGTGTTTGAAACGGATGAAGGAGTAAAATTCTCCACCCCAATCTGTTTTGAAGATGTCTTTGGAGCGCTCAATGCCAGGTTTGTACGCAATGGGGCCCAGGTTATTGTGAATATGACCAACGATGGGTGGTCAAGGGCAATCTCTGCAGAGATGCAGCATCTTGGTATGGCCGTCTTTCGTTCCATCGAGAACCGTAGGACTACCGTGCGGGGAACCAACAGTGGTATGACTTGCCTTATAGATGTCACTGGCAAGATCATCGATCCCATGGAACCCTTCAAGGCCGGGTGGCATATCTATGATGTCCCGGTCTATACAAGTGAAAGTCACGGACAGACGTTCTATACCAAGTATGATGATTGGTTTGCCTTTGTCACCATCTATCTCTCCGTGTTCCTGCTTGTCCTTGGGGCACTCAGGGGCGTTCTGGCATTTGTGCGAATAAGGAAGAAGGATTGAACATGCTCTACAAAACGGCGTCTCTTTTCGTCATTGGTACTGAGCTTACCCGAGGGGTAATAGCTGACAAGCATTGTCAGGTTATCTCCAGCCAATTGACCCAACTGGGCTATCGGGTGGAACGCATGGTAGTTGTCCCTGATGACGGAACCATCGGCAGTGCCCTCACAGCCTGCCTCAATACCTGCGACGTGGTAATCCTCACCGGAGGTCTGGGACCAACTAGTGACGATCTAACCCGTAGTATTGTCGCTACACTTGCCAAAGTCCCTCTTGTCAGGGACCAGAGTGCTTTTGAAGCTCTTTACGCAAGAATTGGTGAGCGAATATGGGGGGCCAATGAACAGCAGGCTATGCTTCCCTCTGGGTTTGAATCGATTACCAACCCTCATGGGACAGCTGCAGGCTTTAAGGGCTTCATCCCTGTTGGTGAACGTTCTGTTGCGTGTGTTGCGATGCCCGGGCCTCCCCGTGAGATGGATCCCATGTTCTTTGATGAGGTATTGCCGTGGCTTGCACAGCTTATCGGTCACAATGACTTCTCTCGCACAGAATATTCGACCTTTTTGCTGGCAGAGGCCAAACTTGAAGAGCTTTGCCGTCAGGTTGCACCAGAGGGAATCCAATGGGGCACCCGCTTTCAGGATCTGAAGATCAGTCTCTACCTGGTTGGTGATTCACAAGAGCGAAGGCAAGAGATGGCGCAGAACTTGCGTTCTCTTGTAGGGCAGGCTCTCATAGTCGATGGGGATGTCATGCCTGCAGCACATCTGACAGACTTGCTTCGATCTAAGGCTCAGACCATCAGCTGTGCAGAGAGCTGCACCTCAGGCTATGTGGCAAAACTGCTTACAGATGAGGGGGGAAGTTCCTCCTGGTTCTGGGGTGGGGCTGTAACGTATTCAAACGATGCGAAGATAAAGATGCTGGGAGTCAAGGAAAGTACACTTCGAACCTATGGTGCAGTGAGCGGCGAGTGTGCTTCTGAAATGGCTGAGGGTATTCTAGGGGTCTCAGGCACAGATTATGCCCTCTCCATTACGGGGATAGCCGGACCTACAGGAGGAAGTGCTGAAAAACCTGTCGGCATGGTATGGCTGGGTTTTTCGGCAAAGGGCAGAAAGACTCAAACCGTAAAATTGCAGTTCACGTCTTGGGGCAGGGTCTCAGTCCGACGAAAAGCCTCGGTTGCTGCGTTAATTCTAGCGGGTAAGTACATCAATGGGGATGCCTTGCTTGACACTGTGCGAAAGTGGCAATATATTTAACATACTAACCGCGGAAATACTAATGGCATACACTCCTTCACATTTCCGCACATTCTTACATTATGTTTTACGTTTAGGAACTGGTAATGGACTATGTCTTTTAGCGTGTGCTATAAGGTACTTGTCAAGAACCCCGTTTCGTTGGAGTTTATTCTATGTCTTCCGAAGAAATACTGAATGATCAAGCTGGCGTAGCTCGTCCTTCTGTGCAGGATCCTGCAAAGAAAGTCATACGTCGCATTACACGCAAGAAAAGCCCAGTAGTAGCTGGTCCACCCGAACCCATCCCTCCTCCTATTGCAAAGCAGGAAGAGCAGGTTCCCTCTGAGCCTAAGAAGAGAGGGAGGCCTAAGGGATCCACAGCAGCTAAGGTTGCACCCAAGAGAAAACCTGCTCCTAAGGAAGATACCTCGCAGCTGGAGCTGATCCCTTCTGAGAGAACTTCCCCCCCCAATGCACCAGCGAGCAGGGTCAAGCAAGCTCCGGTAACGTCGGTTTCCTTTTCCCAACCACCATCAGATTCTCAGGACCAAGGCCAGAACCAAGGCCAGTACCAGAATCAGAATCAGAATCAGAATCCAAGTCAGAACAGAAACCCTAACCAGGGGCAACCAAGAAAAAATACCCAGTACGGCTCTCGTACCGGTGGGAGAAGTCAGCAAAGCAGACCTCATAGCAAGGGAAGTTACCAAAAAGGGCAACCCTACAACCAGAGCCGTCCCATGCGCCAAGGTCAGCCAGATGATTCATCCAATGACCTGAATATTGAAGAACATCCCGAAGCACCAGTGCTGAACCTTACGGACTATACCAACCTCTCTATCGATGAAGTACGCAAGAGCGGTGTTGAGAAAGGTATGAGCTCTGACAACATCTTGGACTTGCGCAAGCAGGAGATCATCGCTGAGATTCTCAGAATTCATACAGCCCAAGGGGGTGTTATTGTAGGAATGGGTACCTTGGAGATCCTTCCTGATGGCTTTGGGTTCCTACGTTCTCCTGCAAACAGCTATCTTTCAGGCTTGGAGGATATCTATGTATCACCAGCCCAAATCAAGAGCCTTTACCTTAAGACTGGTGATGTCGTGAAAGGCCAAGTACGTACCCCCCGTGAAAACGAACGGTTCTTTGCCATCCTACGGATCCTGCAAGTCAATGACGATGAGCCGATCAAAGCAAAGATGCGTGTTCCTTTTGATAGCCTGACTCCGCTTTTCCCTGATGAGAGGATGCGCTTTGAGACAGCTGAAGAGGATATGGCAACCAGAATTATTGATATGTTCTGTCCAATAGGGAAGGGCCAGCGTTCGCTGATCGTCGCTCCTCCACGCACTGGTAAGACTGTACTGCTTCAGAAAATTGCAAACTCCATAAGTACCAACCACCCTGATGTGGTGTTGATGGTCTTGCTTGTGGATGAAAGGCCTGAAGAGGTTACGGATATGCGTCGCCACGTCAAGGGCGAGGTCATTGCCTCCACCTTTGATGAGCAGGCTTCACGGCATGTGCAGGTGGCGGAGATGGTGATCGAGAAGGCTAAGCGCCTTGTCGAGCATAAGAAGGATGTCGTTATCCTTTTGGACTCCATAACCCGTCTGGCTCGCGCCTATAACCAGACTGTCCCTGCCAGTGGTAAGATTCTCAGCGGTGGTGTCGACTCCAATGCGTTGCACAAGCCCAAGAGATTCTTTGGTGCTGCACGAAATATTGAGTTCGGCGGAAGCCTGACCATCATCGCAACTGGTCTTGTTGAGACCGGATCACGCATGGATGAGGTCATCTTCGAAGAGTTCAAGGGTACAGGTAATAATGAGATTATCCTCGATCGGAGGATGGCAGACAAACGCCAGTTTCCAGCCATAAACATTAAGAAGAGTGGAACAAGAAGGGAAGACCTCCTGATCCCCAGTGATGAGGCGGCAAGGATTTGGCTTACAAGAAATGCAGTGGGGGATATGGATGATCAAGAGATGACTCCTTTCCTCATTGACAAGATCAGGAAAACTAAGGATAATGAGTCGTTCTTACGTTCAATAAACACAGGGATCCCTTCGAACTCTGCAGGGTATTAGGACGGAGACGGCTACAGAAACGTGTCTGCTGCGTACTGCCAGCAGAAAACACATATTCCTGGAGGATATTATGAAAAAGGGAATCCATCCCCGTTATGAAGTTGCTGAAATCACTTGCTCTTGTGGCAATGTGATCAAGACCAAGACAACAGCAAAGAAACTTGAAGTTGAAATTTGTTCAGCTTGTCATCCTTTCTTTACCGGAACCCAGAAAATGGTTGATACCGCAGGGCGTATCGAACGCTTTAAGAAAAGATACAATCTGGAAAAATAAGCTGCATAAGCAACAGGAAACCACCAGAAATGGTGGTTTTTCTGTTGCCAGGAGCTTTTCGTTATTTTTTTTCTGTGCTTACCAGCCTTTTTGCTAGGATTTTCCTAAGGAATCAGCCACCAAATTGCTTAATGGTGGTTTTTTGTTGCAATCTATTGGTAAGTATCCTAAAATTACGCATAAAAGCTAGGTTGGGCATGGAAAACATACTAAGTCATCATAAGAAAGAGTACGGAGAATCACCTCTCGTGATTGTAGAGGTGCCGGGGACCTGTACTCTTCTAGGCAGTTATTCAGATTCATGTAAGGGGTGGTCCATCTTGGGTACCGATGTCGCCACCCTGCTTGTGGGTATTTCCCAGCGTGATGATCAGATGGTGCGACTGGCCAATGCTACCCTTAATGATCGCAAACGATTCTCCTTGAGCAACATCAAGTTCCGGAAAGAGGATAGGTGGGGGAATTACATCAAGGGTGTGATTGGTATCTTGGCAAGTGAGGGTGTTGAATTTTCAGGCCTGAATGTGACTGTTGAAGGGCCTTTACTCCTCAGTGACAATCAGATGGTCAGTTCTGCCATAGCCTTGGGAGTCTGCATGGCACTTAATGCTCTGATGGACCTGCAGATGAGCATTTCTTCCATGATACGGGTCATATACCAAGCGAACACCACCTTCAACAATGAGCTGTGCAAGATCAGCGACCTCTTGACAATGATAAACGGGCAAAAGGGGAAGGTCCTATTCTTTGATCTCCAACATCTGACGTTCCAGGAGCTGGACTTCCCCTTTACTGAAGAGAGCGAGGAGTATGTAGCCCTCATTATCGACAGTAAGATCTCCCCCAATGCAATGCGTGAGGAGATTGCTGCAAAGCGTAGGGCAATTGAGGTGGCCTTTACCAAGCTCCGGGAGTTGAAGCCCGGTGGTTTCATCCGTGATTTCCCCGAAGGGGACCTTTCTGCCCGAGTTGTACCTCTTGAAGAAGATGCTAGGCATATCTGTGAATATATCCTAATGGAATCAAGACTTACCTTCGATGCAGCCTCCATGCTCAATCCTAAAGATGCTATGCTGTATGGGAAGACTATGGTGAAGATACAGACAGGCTTGCGTGATCTGCTTGAGGTATCCTGCCCTGAGGTTGATTGGCTCACTAAACGATCATCAGAAATAAATGGCAGTGTTGGGGCTGTTCTCGTCTCCAATGGCTTTAGTGGGAATGTCATGGTCCTCTTGAGTAAACAGGCGCTTCCAAGTTATATTAGCCGTCTAGAGGAGTACGAACACATTTTCGGTTTTCATCCCCGGTGGTACATCTATGAAGGTGGCGGTTCTGCCAAGGTTGTGTTCCAAGATCATATATGAGAATTTTGCTGACAAATGATGACGGATACCTGAGCACGGGCCTTACTGTCCTTGAACAAGCACTTGTCCGTGCAGGACATGAGGTCTGGGTATGTGCGCCATCACACGAGCGAAGTGCCAGCAGCCATGCCATGACCCTCCGTGGGGACATAACCATCACCGAATATGCTCCTATGCATTTCCATTGCAGCGGGACTCCCGCCGATTGCATGCTCTATGCCCGTAAGGGGAATATTTTCTCCTCCGATCCCGATCTTGTCATTAGCGGTATCAATCATGGCTATAATATTTCAACTGACATTCTCTATTCAGGCACTGTAGGCGCGGCTCGGGAAGCTGTACTTACCGGTTTGAAGGCGATAGCCTTGAGCTGTAAACGTGATGAGAGTGGCCACTTTGCCTTCGAACAAGCTGCCCAGTTTGTTGTAGACCACCTCGACGAGCTATACCCCCTTTGTAGCAGTGAGTGTGTCCTTAACATCAACGTTCCTCCAAAGGGCAACGGGAAATGGAAACCTGCGGGCATGAGCTATCTTGATTACAAAGATGTCATGACAAAGCGTGAGGGTGAGAATCAGAAGGTGTATGAGAATTCTTCCCTCCATATCGGTAATTCTGTAGTGTTCTCCCTGAAGGGTGGTGAACCACCTGTACAGAAGTGCGATACGCTCGAGACCGACTATCAGGCAGTCTCCGCTGGCTATGTCAGTATCTCAGCACTCTCCATCCTTCCTCCCATACAGCAAGATGTCCAGAACAGGCTGACAAAGCTCTCTGAAGAGACGCTCCATGTGTAGTAGCTGTACCAGTTCCCCCTGGGAGAACAAATGCACCAAATGTGGCCTGTGCTGTCACGAGAAGGCGATGTACGGGCGTCTGCTGGTAATCGATTTGGACTCTTGGTGTGAGTTTTTCGATCCTGAGACAAAACAATGCAAGGTCTATGCCGAGCGTTTCACCCAAAGTAAACGCTGTAAGAAGATGACCTACCTACGAGCAATGTTCGCTTCCTATATACCTGATAATTGTGCATATGCAAAATGGGCAAAGGCTAACCATATCAGGTTTGCCACGCATCGTATGCTTAGGTCTATCCATAGCAAGAACTGTCCTCCTGACGAATCTGACAAAGAGATCTACGCTGCTTTCTAAGTGGTGTAGCTTGACCCTGTGAGGTCTTTGTTACTATTTTTACAGAGAGGATTACTATATGGAACAACAGATAATATATCTGGATAACAACGCGACTACGCCTATGGCGCAAGAGGTCGTTGATGCTATCTCAGAAGCAAATACACTTTTTGGCAATGCCTCAAGCATGCATGGCTTCGGCCGTGAAGCTGCCTTTGCCATTGAACAGTCTAGAGAGAAGATCGCTGCCCTCCTAGAGTGCGACCCTAATGAGGTTGTATTCACCAGTGGGGCCAGTGAAGCAAACAATACTGTCTTTAATATTTTCCGTGATGCCATCGATCTTGGATCCAAGAGGAACCGCATTGTCACCACCGTCATCGAACACCCTTCCATCACTGAAATGGTGAAGTTTCTGAAGAAGAGGGGGTATCGCATCGATGAGGTTCCTGTAGACAAGACAGGACGGGTGGAGCTTGAGACCCTTGCTACCTATCTTGGTGAGGATGTTGCCTTGGTATCGGTTATGACAGGGAACAACGAGATTGGCACCATCCAGAGAATTGCAGAGATTACCAAGATGGCACATGCTGTCGGTGCCTATATGCACACCGATGCTACCCAGGCGATTGGGAAGATACCTGTGCAGATGAGGACTTGGGATGTGGACTACATGAGCATTTCAGCCCATAAGTTCTATGGGCCTAAGGGTATCGGTGCTCTTGCAGTCAAGAATAAAGTTCCCTTTGAAGCCTTTGTCCATGGTGGACATCAGGAAGGTGGCAAGCGTGCCGGTACCTACAATACCCCCTCTATCGTGGGCGTTGGGGTTGCTGCCGAGCTTGCAAAACAGAACCTGCAAAGTGAGAGTGCCCACCTTTGGTCTCTCAGGGAGATGCTTCGCAAAGGGATTGAGGAGAAGATTCCCAACGTAGTGGTAAATGGAAACCAAGAGCACTGCCTTCCAGGCACCTTGGATGTCTCTTTTCCCAGTGCAGAAGGGGAATCTGTCTTGCTCTATCTCGATATGGAAGGAATTATGGTCTCTACCGGTAGTGCCTGTGCTAGTGGGTCGCTTGAACCCAGCTATGTGCTACTTGCTTCCGGAGTGGATATAGAACTGGCGCATGGATCGATCAGGTTCAGTTTTGGTCGGTACAACACCGAGGAAGAGGTTCTCTATGTTTTGGAGAAACTGCCACCTATTATCAAGCGCCTACGAGGAATGTCAACACGATGAGTACAAATTTTATGAGCCAGTGGGTATACTCCCCTATAGTCAAAGACCATTTTATGAATCCCAGAAATACCTGGGTTGAAGAAGAGAATTTTGAGTTTGACGGTATCGGCGAGGTTGGATCGCTTGCCTGTGGAGACCAGATGAGGATTGCCATCCAGGTAAAGGATGATGTGATAGTCGATCTTCGCTGGTTAACCTACGGGTGTGCTTCGGCAATTGCGAGTACCTCCATGATGAGTGAAATGGTTATAGGTATGGGCCTTGAAGAGGCCTATAATCTCTCTCCAGCTACGATAACCGAAGCCCTCGGAGGCCTTCCCGATCATAAGTTCCACTGCTCTGTCCTTGGGGACAAGGGCCTTCGTGCTGCTATCGATGACTATCTGGTCAAGCAGAAGCGAGATAATCCCTTCAAGAAGAAGGTTGCCAAAGTTATCTGCGAGTGCAATAACGTCACCGATGTTGCCATTGAAGACCTGGTGAAGAGTGGTGAGGCCAAGACGCTCGAGGATCTGGAAAGGATTACCGAGTATGGTACGGTCTGCGGAAAGTGCAAGAGTGAGGTAGCCGAGCTGTTTGACCAGTTCAAGCATATCTATAGCACCTGATACTGGGCAAAAGAACAAAATAGTCTAAGACAATGTGGTAAGCACAACGTAATAACAAAGAATAGAGGCGGCCAAGTCGTCTCTATTCTTTTGTGGTTTGATCTGTTGATATATTTTTAGCTAGGTTTAGAAAGGTGCTCAGATGACTTCAAACTCACTGCCTCCGATGAACTCCCTCAAAAGTGAGTCATCAGGGACAAGGGTATCTGGAATCGGATTCACATTCTCCAGGAACTTCAAAATGCGCCTTGAGGTCTCATAGGCAAATCCTGCACTTGGCTTGACCATCTTCAACAGTGGCTGTGCATAGGGTGAGAGCACTCCAAGCTCATAGTCGAGAGCTGAGTTGATCATGACATTGGCGTTATTCTGGTAAGGGAATATATACAGGTCTTCCCCACGTCGGACAGAGGGCCACATGTTCAGCGTTGTCGTTGCGTCAGTGCCCCGAGTCCGGTTGTCTCTGATTATCCTGCGGATCATCCGGTTGTCTGTAGTACTTATGCGGTTGTGGTCATCAAGGTTCAGTTGGGTGAGAGCCGAGATATAGACTCGGAACAGTGCATCGCCATCGATTGAGTTTGTAAGTCTCGGATTCATCCCATGGATGCCTTCGATGATGAGGATGGTGCGTTTGTCCATCTGCACATAGTCTTTCTCAAAGGTCCGGTTTGCACTCTTGAAGTCAAAAAGGGGAAGGTTAACCTTCTCACCTGCTATCAGGGCGGAGAGGTCCTTTTGGAAGTGGGGAAGGTCAATGGCCTCCAAAGCTTCCAAATCTGGCTTGTTGTCCTCGTCCTTTGGTGCCAAGTGAGGGGCCAGGTAGTAGTTGTCCAGGGATATTTTGATAGTACGTTTTCCCAGCACCTGAAGCTGGACGGCAAGTTTATGGGCAAAGGTAGTCTTCCCTGAAGAGGAGGGTCCAGCGATGAGGACCGCCTTTACGCTGCTATGGATGTTTATCTGATCTGCAATGTTGGCAATCTTCTTCTGTTGCAGGGCTTCTGCGAGCCGGATGAAAGACTCAATGGTGTTCTGATTTCCCAGTTGGTTAAGCTGGCCAAGGGCCTGGACGTTGAGGATGCTTCCCCACGCCTTGTACTCTTTGAAGACAGCGAACAGCAGGGGGTTGTCGATAAAAGGATCCAATGCACCAATGTTATGGGACCTGGGGTAGCGTAGCAACATCCCACGGTCCTGATAGGGCTTCAGTTCCCATACCTGCATCAGACCCGTTTGGCTCAACAGGGGCTCATAAGAAATGTCCAGATAGCCTTGAAGGCGGTATAGCCCGACCACTGGCTCGTTATGGGTGGCGATAAGGCTTGCTGTCTGGTCGAAATGGTTCTCTTTGAAGTAGGTCATCGCCTCTTCATAGGGGAGAACCACTTCCTCTATGGGAAGATTCTGGTCAACCAGAGCCCGCATGGTCTCGGAGATGGTTTCGATATCATCTGACTGCAGGGTCAAATCATCATCAAAGCTGAAGTAGTAACCATCCCCAAGGGAGTGCCCGATGACCAGCCTTCTGTTGGGGTAGAGCATCGAGACCGCACAGCACAGCAGATAGCAGATGCTGTGACGATATATTCTCTTGCCCATATCGCCATACAGCCTTGCCCCTTCAAGGGTGCAGTCGTTGACTAGGGCACTCGAGCAGGATTTCAGCTCATGGTTCACCAGAGCCCCTACAATGGGGTTTTCCAGATAGGATGGGGTATCAGTTGATTTGACGATACCAAAGGCAAGGAGGCCTTCCTTGACAGTCGATCCCATCGGAAGACTCAGTTTCTTGTCATCATGTGTAACAACTATCTGTTTCATATCCCTATCATACGACCAAAAAGGGTGATAGAACAAGGGTAAAACAAATGAGGGGTTTTATGGTATACTGAATCACGCAACGCAGTTTCACATGAATAGACAGCCCAAAGCGTAGTAGGTATCCCGAACATATGGCAAAAAAGCAGATAATGGCATTCCCGTATCGCCAACGCTCAATCCTTCTCATAGACCTTTCCCAAGAGTCTTGGCAAAAGCTCACCCTCTCTGAATCAGATGCAAAAGCTCTGCTGGGGGGACGACTTCTTGCGCTCTCCCTCTGGGATAGGTATGCATCCTATGATAATCTCGACAGCCATCTCTACGAGGTGGGGAATCCGGTTGTCATTGCCGCTGGAGCGGCCAGCGACACCTCCATGGTGTGTGCTGACTCCTCTACAGTGCTCACACGCTCTCCTGTAACGGGAAAGCTTGCAGTGAATAGCGGTAGCAGCTCGCTTGCCAAGAACCTGCTGGGATGCGGCTACTCTGCTCTGGTCATTATCGGGAGGAGCCGGCGGTTGTGTAGCCTGGAGATAGATTCCCAGAAGGTTACCTTCTCCAATGCAGAGAGTTTCCATGACCTGACCACAAGTGAAGTTCAGAAGCATTTTCGTGATCGTCCTCTCCTGTGTATCGGGCCTGCTGGAGAACATCAGGTTCCCTATGCCTCCCTTGTATACAGTGGACTTACCATAACCCGTGGTGGGGTCGGTATGGTTTTCGGCCTGAAGAATCTCAAGTTTATCCTATTCCAAAGTATTACCAGTGGAAGGGAAAGCTATGATACCAAAGAACTGGGCCTCACTTTCAAAAAATACCATAGACTTATGAAAAAGACAAAGATTGGTAGGGCAATGCAGGAAGAGGGGCCTGCAACCCTTTTGAAAATGGCCAACCGCCATGGTTGGGCTGCCATTGATAACTTCTCCATGCGAGTGGATGGAAGGTTATGGGGCCTCTGTCCAAAGGCGCAAAGCACAAATCCAACCAATGAAGACCCAGTATGTGCCGGTTGCGCGGCTTCAGGGGGTCCAATGTCCCTTAGGCAGAATCTTCTTGATTTTTCCAACCTGATGGCGTTGGGGTCGAACCTTGAGCTCTTTGACTATCGTCGTGTGTCGCTTCTTGTGCAGCGATGTTCAGACAACGGCCTTGACCCCATCAGTGTGGGGACAATCCTCTCCTGGGCGAGAAAGACCAGAGCAGAGGGTGGCCTGTCCTTCCTCCCCAATCTGGGAAGTTCGACTGTGATGCAATATATGCGGATAATTGATGCCATTGCATACAGGAAGGGTACAGGCGAACAGCTTGCGGAACCTTTTGCCCAGTTGGTAAGCATGTATGGGGGAGAAGAGCATGCCTACATAGTCGATAAGCAGGCACTTCCTCCTTTTGACTATCGGGGCTTGCCGGCCCAGGCTATCCTTGCCGCCACAGGCGACGACACACTTGTGTTTGCTGAACTGATGTATGGGAACCACTATCATAGGGGTAATGAGAAAAAGCTTGCCCGGTGGGCCGTCTTCTCGCAGGACCTTCGCTATGCGATGGAGTCCCTGGGGCTCTGTCCTTGGCTGTCTATTCCCTATTACGAGAAGTTCCTTGTCAGGTTCCCCCACGGCATGAATAAGGCAAAAGCCTGGAAACTGCTTGCAAAGCTTGCTTCCCTCTCAGAGGGGTATCAGGTGAAACCTGAGGCTATTGCTCAGATTGGTGCAAGGGTGTGGAGTTTGCAGCAGGAGATTGACAACAAGCTGACAGGCCGTAACGGCAGGTATGGCTCGCTGCCTGAACAACTGCTAGTCGATGCTTCCAGCAATCATCCGACTTCCCATGTAGTCCCTCTTGTACGTCTTCTTGATGCCTACTGGTCTTTGCGGGGCATTGAGTAGGTCGTCAGCTCTGTTATGCAGGCATCATCCTTTAGGGAGAGTATTCTAATGCTGTTGCTGTCGATGATCCCATAGGTGGGACCGAGAATATTCCTTGGAAAGGTAGTCGATCCTGGGTTGACGCATATGATGCCCATAGCGTCAGTATGCAGGTTGGGTGTATGGGTGTGCCCGGAAATAAAGATATCACCTTTTCTCAACCCAAGGCCATAGGGAGAAGGATACCTATCGCCATGGGTGAGCAAGATGGTCCTCTCTCCAAACAGGAACTTGTGGATGAGGGGAGGAAGAGGTAACTGGGCTTTGGCAAAGTCATATGCATTATCACAATTTCCTCTGACATGTAGGATTTCGACCGTGCTGTTGGTAAGGGCTATCCTGAAGAGAGTGTTTTCAGGAGGACAGAGATCCCCTCCAAGCAAGAGCCTTGAGGCTTGGACCTTCTCCGCTTTTTCAAGCAGTGTGGTAAGTGCTGGCAGGGACCCATGCAAGTCTGATCCAAAAATAATTGTATCCATATCCCTATAGTAGCACACATGAGCATCATTGTGAATTTACCCTATTGAGGTAGGATATTCTTGTTAGTAAGGTATATTGCTGGTAGAATAAAATTGAAATTATATAAGAATTGTACGTTAGGAGGGAGCATATGTCTGAAATCAGGGAATTGACCTGTAGTGACTCTCACGTGTTGTACTATCATGCATGGATCCCAGAAGGGACTCCTGTGAAAGCTGTGGTACATCTTCTCCATGGGATGGCTGAATATGGCCAACGCTATGACAGGTTTGCCCGATATCTCAACAAGGAGGGCATAGCTCTCTATGCCCAGGACCATCGGGGACATGGCCTTACTGCAACCAAGGCGGAAGAGACCCTTGGTTGGTTTGCCCAGGAGGATGGGTGGATGCGAGTTGCTGAGGATTCGAAGGAACTCTCCAATCTCATTTCTTCTGAGTTTCCCAAGACGCCCCTCTTTTTGATGGGGCACAGCATGGGCTCCTTCTTGGCCAGGACCATAATAGCAGACACCCCCGATCTCTATAATGGGGTCATCATGATGGGAACGGGATCTTCGATGGGACTCCTAGGCAAGATTGGGGGCATGATAGCACGATCACATGTGAAGAAGCATGGTTCGAAGTTTGTAGATGATCAATTGAACAAGATGAGCTTCGGCTCCTATAACAAACAGATTCCAGATGCATCTTCAGCCTTTTCCTGGCTTAGCCGTGATGAGAAGGAGGTGCAAAAATATGACGATGACCCTCTTTGTGGGTTTGTCTGCACTGCAAAATTCTTTGAGGACATGCTGGAAGGTATTGGCTATGCCAATAGCAGTGAACGGGCGAAACGCCTACACAACGACCTGCCCATTCTTATCATTAGTGGAAGTATGGATCCTGTAGGGAACTATGGCAAAGGGTTGGGTAAGGTGCAGGATTTTTACAAGCAAGCCGGTATCAAGGATCTCACCCTGCATTTGGTAGAAGGAGCAAGACATGAGCTTCTGAATGAGACAGACAGGAATACCACCATGGAGTACCTTACCTCATGGATCATGGATCGAGTGTAGTCTCATGAGTTTTATCCGCACCATACAGAAGCAGACCCTGGCATCATTGAAACTGGCTTCCCTTGCCTTTAATCAGGCCCTCAGGGATAATGTTATGCAATCGGCCTCAAGTATGGTTTACTCCACCTTGATGGCTTTAGTCCCTGCTGCCACTTTCATCTTCACATTCTTCAGTGCTTTTGGTGTCCTTGAGCCACTTGTCGATCTGCTTCGGCAGTGGCTTGTAGACATTGTCGGTCCCGAAGGTGGGCTGCAGCTTATGGACCTGTTGAACCTCTACACGACCAATGCAACAAGTCTGGGGGTTGTAGGGCTTATCTCCTTTCTTATCACCATGGTGCTCCTGATCAATAAGGTCTGGATTGTCATCAATCACATCTATCGCACTACACCCAACAGGAACTCTCTCAAGCGCTTGGCCAATTTCGTGACATTCCTTATCGTCGCCTGCTTGCTTGTTGCTGCTTACATAAGCATCCAATCGGTGGTGAACTCTTGGTACCTGAACCTCATTGGTGTATCTGTTGCACTCTGGTCCAGGGTAGTGGGTGTAGTTGCCCCGATAGTCATATTTTGGGTCATTCTTTTCATGCTTACCTATTTTGTTCCCAATACTAAGGTTCGTTTCTCCTCAGCTATGCTTGGTTCTGTCATAGGCACCTTGTTTCTCATGGTGTTCAACAAGTTTCTTTTCTTGCTTTCCGGCATGGCCGCCAGGTACTCGGTAATCTATGGCTCTCTTGCCATAGTATTCCTCTTTCTTGTGCTCTTTTATCTGTTCTGGGTTGTTGTCTTCTACTGCATCGAACTGGCGTATGTGCACCAGTTTCGCCCAGATACCCAGGTTTACAAAGGCCTTCCCCAGAGCCCAGCCTTACAGCTCTGTGAAGGGGTCAATATCATGATGCTCATCGGCAGTAATTTTCGCAATGGGGGAGGTTCCTCCACTACCAAGGAGATGATGGATCGTCTGGCCATCCCTGATCGGCGACTCAATGGATTTCTGAAGTTGCTGACACAGTTGAAATTCATCACACCCACCAACAACGGCCAAACGATGTTTATCCCCATGCAACCTCTGGAGAATCTTAAGGTGCAGGACTTGGTGAATTCACTCTATGGCTTGGATACCATAGAACCAGATGAACGTGATACCGCAGGTGAAGCCATAGCTAGTCAAGTACAGGCACGAGGTGTCTCCTCATTGGGAAACCTTACAATAGAGAACCTCTTGCAGAGAATCTAGATCAGCTGAGGCCCACATCCAGCATCATCATGACCGTAAATCCAATCATGGTCCCGATGGTTGCATAGTGTGTCGCACTATGGTCTTCAGGCTTGCCTTGGGCGGCAGGCACAAGCTCTTCAACAACCACGTAAATCATAGCACCCGCTGCAAAGGCGAGGGCATATGGCAGTAGTGCTTGCACTTGGATAACTAACAATGCACCCAAAACTCCTGCTATGGGCTCGACAAGCCCCGATGCCTGACCATACATGAAGCTTTTGAACCTGCTTAGATTTTCCCTTCTGAGTGGTATGGATACGGCGGCTCCTTCAGGGAAGTTCTGCAATCCAATACCAATTGCTACTGCAATAGCACCCAAATACGCATTGGGTTCTGATGAGAGTGCAGCAGCTCCGAAGGCAACCCCGACGGCTAGCCCTTCGGGGATATTGTGCAAGGTTATGGAGAGAACCAAGAGGATGCTTCTGCGCAAGTGGGTAGGTATGCCTTCTGTCTCACCGGGTTTTGAGCTAAAGTGAGCATGGGGAAGAAGCCTGTCACTGACCCACAGGAAGGCTCCGCCCAGTAGGAAGCCGATGGCTGCAACCAGGTAGGCAGGGACGGGCCCATCTTGAGCCATGTCGATAGCTGGGGAAAGCAAAGACCAAAAGCTTGCAGCTATCATGACACCGCTTGCGAAGCCCAACATGGTATTCATCACATGGTCTTTGATAGTTTTGAAGAAAAACACGAGTGCTGCCCCCAAGGCAGTCATTCCCCAGGTCCCGAGTGTTGCTACTAAGGCCATTAGTATTGGATTGTTCATACAGATACGATAGAGTCTTGTTACCAGGCCGTCAACAGCAAAAAACATTTGTTACAATACAAAAGGAAAAGCTGTTTTGCTAAGGGAGGATTGTATGATCTTGGATATTACGACACTGAAAAAGATAGACCCCCTGATGTGGCACTCGTTGCCCGACGTCACCGATGGGATCATTCACGATGAGATATGGAAATGTGGTGAAGCGGTTTGCACCATGCTTAAAAGCCCCGCCTGCAAAAGTGGAGAAGACCTTGTCTTTATCCCCTATGCGATGGCAGTTACCTATAAGGGGAAGCTTGTGTTGGTCGTCTCCCTTGAGCAGGAAGATCTTCGCTCGCTTTCCTATTCGTTAGGATGTTCGCTCAAAGAGTTGCAGAATGACTATCAGACAAAGGGAAACTTTTCAGAACTGAGGAGTTTCCTATATACCAAGGATACCCGAGAAGATCTTGGTCCCTATGAGGAGAAACTCGAAGTGCAGGTTCTCCGTCTGTTCTTCCTCGATACCGTTTGTGACAACCTGGATATCCTTGAAGCTCCAGTTCAGGTGCTCAAGCCTTAGGGTAGCAACCCTTGTGCGCAATGACATGACGGATCCCGCCCCTGGGGTTCGGCGTGTCGCCCTTTCTTCTGGGAATGAGGTGGATATGGCAGTGGAAAATTGACTGGCCAGCCACCTCTCCTATATTGATACCCACATTAAAGCCTTCAACTGTTGGGTCTGAAATGAGTATACGGCTTCGGGCCCTTTCCAATAACTCATCACAAGAACGTTTCTCCTCATTGGTCAGAAGGAAATAGTCCGGTTCATGACGCTTGGGAATGATGAGAGTATGCCTCTCTGAAACAGGAAAGTTGTCTATGACCGCATAAGAAAGTGAGTTCTCATCAATAATTCGATCGTTGCCTATCCTACAGAAAATACATCCATTTTGCATGAGGCCTCCTGTATTCAACACCTTTTACACGAATGGTATGCCTTACGTATAGGTTGCAGGCAAATAAGACAGTTGCCTGCGCTGGTGAACCTTCTCATCAAAAAGTAAATGTAATTTGTCCGCTGACCTGTATTCTCTTTCCTGAAAGGTTGTCCTTGATAGAATCCAATTGCGTTGGGGAGAGCTTTACTTCGTTCAGCAGATAGGACTGTGCTACCTTCCTTATGTTCTTATCGGTGACGTCCTTGCCATCGTTGATATCAGAGAAGAGGTTGAGGATGATCTTGCTGATGAGCTCATAGCGTTCTGTACCTTTCTCCAAGCCGTAGTAGTTTTCGTAGCTGATCATGTAATCCTCCACTACCTCTTCTACCGTCGCACCCATGATGGCACTGAGAAGAGCGCTGACAAAGCCTGCCCTGTCCTTTCCTTCGTTGCAGTGCACGAGATAGGGGCCCTTGTGATCAGCCATGAAGGTGAGGCCTTCGCGGAGTTTGGTGATGAAATCAGGATCAGTGAAGGTAACACCCATATCGAGGGCGATGACCGAGCCTTCCTCGACCAAGGCCTTGTAGTAAGGTGCATCATCGAGGTTTTCATAGAGGCTTTCCTTATCGTCTGCAAGGTTAATGACCGTCTTGATGCCAACCAGCTCAGCTAGCTTTGCAGCATAGGGAGCACGTTCATCATCGAGTATGGGATTGGCTGAGCGATAGAGCATGCCCTCCTGGATGGATCCATAGGAGACCATGCGGAAGTTGGCAAAGACAGCATCCGAAGCATAGTCTGATCGCACATCAGTGCGTATAAGGTGCCTCAATTCAAACTCCTCTAGGTATCCAGCCTTCTCGGACAAGGCGATTGTGACCGGTGCCTTCTCTACGGCTTCACTGGCCTTTGCCAGGTTCCCGTAGTTTATGGCTAGGATGACAGCCCCCTTATTAAGCCTTACTACATAGTTGCCCTTGTCCACATCGCTGTAGGCGGTACCGATGGGAGATTCATAGGTGAAGTCCCCCACGGTAATAGCTACGATATCCCCAACCTCATAACCTGCTCCCAACAGGAGGTGTTCACTCATTTCCAAGGTGAGATTCCCGTATTTATCAATGATTGCAACATTTGATTCCAGAGTTTGCAGTTGTATTTCAGGAACAGTTTGCTCTTGAACCGTCGCGCAGGAAGTGAAGACCATCATAGTAGCCACTAAGATTACCAGAAGAAGATTTTTCAATCGTTTCATAAGCCCTCCTTATGCATATAACCCTTATGATACCTCATTGTACTCCAGGAAGGCGACGGTAGCCATAGGAAGGAAGCAGGCTACAACTCCCCTTGCTTGAGAATGAAGGTGTTCTTGGTGTATTCGATCAGGCCATCACTTCTCATCCTACTTAAGCAGCTGGACATGGCACTACGCTCCACACAGAGGTAATCGGCGAGCTGCTGTCGGTCAAAGGGTATGCTAAACTTCTGTCTGCCACTATGTAAGGCCTGTTCAGAGAGAAAGGAGAGTAATTTCTCTCGAGTATTTCGTTTGGTTATGTGATTCATCTTCTGCATCAGGGAAAGATTCTTCTGTGCCAGCAATTTGACCATATTCTCAATGATAATGTGGTGGAACACACAAGCAGAGGGGCAGGTGGAGAGTATTTTCTCCACACCAAGGAAGAGCACAACAGTTTTTTCCTCTGAGATGACTGAGGCGACACTCTTGTCCGCTGTACAAGCTACTGTCTCAGCGAAGATGTCACTTACCCCTAGTTTGGCTACCAGTGTCCGGTTTCCCCAAAAGTCGTGACGGACAATGCTTACTGATCCTGATAGGATAATCGCAAGTTCATCAAGTATGTCCCCCTCCTCAATGATGGTGTAGTCCTTTGGGTAGGTAACCTCCTTGGGCTCTAGGCACCGGATCAGGTGGGGGAGGTCTGTCAAGCTTACCCCTTGGAAGAGAAGGCTCTGTGCAAGAATTGGGAGTATATCCATATACTTGTCCTTTTGTTGTAAAAACAACATAATTTTCGTATTGCCCATAGTATCATGACAAAGAAATTTGGACAATGGAGAATAATGATGATCAGACAGATGATACGAATAGATGAAGAGTTGTGTAATGGCTGTGGTTTGTGTGCAAGTGCTTGCCAGGAGGGTGCCATCGGGATGCAGAACGGCAAAGCTATCTTGCTGCGTGAGGACTATTGTGACGGATTGGGTAACTGTCTGCCTGTATGTCCCACTGGAGCCATAACCTTTGAAGAGAGGGAGGCCCCTGCCTTCAATCATGAGGCAGTTGCCCATCTGATGGGTGAAGAGGTTCCTGTCTTCAGTTGCCCGGGGACCCAGATGAAGGTCATGAGGCAGAATGAAGAAAAGAAGGCAGTACCTGTGACAACAAAGCCTTTCAGCCAGCTACGCCAGTGGCCTGTGCAAATCAAGCTCGCCTCTCCCAATGCCACATTCTTCAAGAATTGTGACCTGCTCATTGCCGCAGACTGCTCAGCCTATGCCTATGCAGACTTCCACAACACGTTCATCAAGGACAAGGTGACCCTCATAGGATGCCCAAAGCTCGATGAAGGTGACTATGCCCAGAAGCTGGCGCTCATCTTTGGGCACAACAGCATCAGAAGCGTTACGGTAGTCAGGATGGAAGTTCCCTGTTGTGGGGGTCTCGATATTGCCGTGAAGCGGGCCATCGCTACTTCTGGCAAGATTCTACCATTAGCTGTAGTC